>OGNU01000835.1_pt1 | contig 11874 bp, 10 predicted proteins | sample 1573581 | NCBI WGS metagenome assembly OGNU01 (sample SAMEA2581992, study PRJEB24529) | metagenome | biome: Human gut stool | place: China | collected 2011 | reverse complement strand
GTCGAAGCGTTTGCCGGAACTGTCGGACTTGATTGACGAAAAGACATTGCGCTGGCTGGAGTTGAGCGAGATAGAATCGAACTGAAGTCCGGAATTAAAAATTAAGAATTGAAATTATAGAATTAGGAAAGTGGGAAATCTGACGAACTATCATAGCCATAGCCTTTTTTGTGACGGACGTGCCGGCATGGAGGACTTTGTGCGTTTTGCATTGAGTGAAGGTTTTACATCTTATGGCTTTTCATCGCATGCTCCATTGCCTTTTTCTACGGCATGGACTATGGAGTGGGACAGGATGGACGATTATCTGTCTGAATTCCACCGTCTGAAGGAGAAGTATGCCGGACGTATCGAACTGTATATCGGTCTGGAGATTGATTATCTGAATGAAGCGAGCAATCCGTCCATCGCCCGTTTCAGGGAGTTGCCGTTGGACTACCGTATCGGTTCTGTACATCTTCTCTACAATGACAAAGGGGAAGTGGTGGATGTAGATGTATCTGCGGATACCTTTAAGACCATTGTAGACGGACATTTTTGCGGTGATTTGGAGCATGTGGTCCGTCTCTATTACGGCCGGTTGACGAGGATGCTCGAGCTGGGAGGTTTCGATATTGTGGGCCATGCCGATAAGATGCACTACAATGCAGCATGCTATCGCCCGGGATTGCTGGACGAGCCTTGGTATGATGAGCTGGTTAGGGCGTATTTCGCAGATATTGCCCGTCGCGGCTATCAGGTAGAGGTCAATACCAAAGCCTATCATGACTTGGGCACTTTCTATCCCAATGAGCGGTATTTCTCCTACCTGCATGATTTGGGTGTACGTGTGCAGGTAAACAGTGATTCACACTATCCGGAACGGATAAGCAACGGACGTCCCGAAGCTTTGCGTGCCTTGAGGAAAGCTGGATATGAATCGGTGATGGAACTACACGGAGGAGAATGGAAAGAGATGCCTATCGTGTTTTGAGTGAATAGGATACAAAAACTCCTGACTTGCCTTTTTGTAAAGGTAGTCAGGAGTTTTTCTTTCTATTATGAACTATTCTGTTTTCAGTAAAAAGTCATCAATCGCCTTTTTGTAGGTAGCCTTATCGGCTGCTCCGCGGAAGAGCTGAGGCTCTCCATTCATAGGGATGAATACAAAAAGGGGGATGCTTGTTGCATTGAACAACGCTGCCAATTCTTTTTCTTTATCCACATTGACTTTGTAGACAACGATTTTATCGGCATACTCTTTGGCCAGTTCCTTCATAATGGGAGCCACCATGCGGCAAGGTCCGCACCAGTCGGCATATAAGTCTATGATGGCAGGCTTGCTTCCCTTGTATTTCCAGTCCTGGGATTTCTCATAGTCGAACACATTCTTGATAAACATGGCTTTGTTCATGACGACAACCTCTCCGCTTGTTTGAGCGTAGGCCAGCATGCTGGAAAACACAAGGACAACTATTGTTATAATCTTCTTCATTTCTTCTTGTTAAGAGTTTTGTTCTATAACGGCTTTCAAATCCTTACCGCTGATGACACCCGAGTGGCGCCATACGGCTTCGCCTTTCTTAAATACGATAAATGTCGGTACTGCTTGTATACGGTAGCGGGCAGCAAGCTCTTCGTGCTGGTCTACATCTATTTTGGCGATACGGGCAGCATCTCCTATTTCGTTTTTGAGTTCTTCCAGTACCGGATGCATGGCCTTGCACGGGCCACACCAGGTTGCAAAGAAATCAACTAAAATGGGCTTTTCTGATTGTATCAATTCTTCAAACTTTTCCATAATTTTTTCCTTTCTGTTTTTATTTATTTGTAATGATAACAAAATAGGAGGAGGATTTGTTCGCTAAATCATTATTTAATCGTCATCTCTTCAATGAGATGCGAAGCTCCCGCGTATTTGTCGATGATGAACAAGGTGTAGCGGATGTCTACACATGCTGCTCGTTGGGAGGACGGACGGAAGGCAATGTCGCCAGTCAGACCTTCGTAATTGCGGTCAAAGCCGGTACCTATCAGTTCTCCTTTGGCATTGAACACGGGGCTGCCGGAGTTTCCACCGGTATTGTCTGTGTTGACAATGAAGCAGATGGGCATTTCGCCGTTCGGCATGGCATAACGTCCGAAATCCTTTGCCTGGTACAGCTGTTTCAGTTTGGCGGGGACTACAAACTCCCAATTGTTGGGGTCTTCCTTCTCCATGGCTCCTTTCAGAGTGGTGTAGTAATCATATTTCACACCGTCTGCCGGAGCGTAGGGGAGTACTTGACCGTAGGTCAGGCGCAAGGTGGAGTTGGCATCCGGATAGATGGGCTGACCATTGGCAAGTTTCATGTCCATCATGCCCTTTACCCATACCTTGTGGGCGGCATTGTAGTTTTTATTGGCATCCATCATGGCAATGGAGGTCTGAAGCAGGCCGTCCGTGATGGAATATTTCAGCAAGACCATCCAGTCTGTATTAATCTTGTAGAGGCTGGGCTTGCGGATGAACTTGGCAAAGTTCTCCTTGTTGCCGAAGATGGAATGTTCGAAGCAGGCGTCGATGAAAGCGTCGCTGTTGCCCTTGAAACGCTTGTCTATGATTTGGAAAATACCGATGCGTTGTTCGGCAGGGATATACTTCATGTAGGTTTTTAGCATTTCCTTGCCAACGATACGTTCCACTTCGGGGAAGGGGACAGAGGCGAAGTAGCGGTCGGCTGCCTTCTGAAGGCTGTCTTTAGCTGCTGCAATCTGTTTCTTGTCCTTGTTCTTCAAGGCAGACACCAGTCTTGCGGTACTGGGGATACGCATGAAATCGAGTCCCGTCACCAGTGCTTCCTGAATGGCTTGCTGGTGGTAGAGGGCTGGACGGCGTTGCTTTACGATGGCGCGTATCTGGTCGAATGCCTGCTGATAGCTATTGTCGTTCAGCGAGCGTCCGCGTGCCAGGAGTGCCTCTTGCTGTGCACGTTTGGTGTCCAATACTTTCAGACGGACGAGGCCTTCGTTCATACCGATGGCATTTTTCCAGTAGTTGGCAGAAGATGCATACTTGCTGGCATAGTGGATGCGTACGGCATCGTCTTGCAGCATCTGCTTCATCAGAGCTTTCTGGCGTACGTCACGCACGTGGTGGCGCATGAAGTTGGTGGTTTGCATGCGTTCCTCTACTTCGTCGGAAATCATGTAGCGCCAGTTGCGTCCGGGGAAGCCCATGACGAAGGTAAAGTCGCCCTCGCGATAGCCGTCGAGGCTGATGGTGAGGTGTTTCTTCACTTTCAGGGGGACGTTGTCTTTGCTGTAAGCGGCGGGTTTCCCGTCTTTGTCGGCATAGATGCGGAAGATGGAGAAATCTCCCGTGTGGCGGGGCCACATCCAGTTGTCGGTGTCTGCACCGAACTTGCCGATGGAGGAGGGGGGAGCGCCTACCATGCGGATGTCGCTATAAGTGGTTTTTACGAATAGATAGTATCTGTTGCCACCGTAGAAGGCTTTCAGTTCCAGTTTGCGGCCGGGTGTCAGGGTGATGCCTTCGGACTTGGCGAAGCGGTCGGCTACTGTTTTCAGGTATTTGGGAGACAGATAATTGGTGCCGTTCGGGTCGTCGTCGGTTTTCAGTTGTTCGTTTACGTAGTCTGTCACGTCCAGTATCCGGTCGACGTAGGTGACGGTGAGTCCCTTGCAGGGAAGCTCCTCTTCGCGGGACATGGCCCAGAAACCGTCGGTCAGGTAGTCATGTTCCACCGAGCTATGTTGCTGTATGGCGCTATAGCCGCAGTGGTGGTTGGTCAGTACCAGGCCTTCGGCAGAGATGACTTCGCCGGTACAGCCGCCGCCAAAATGTACCACGGCATCCTTCAGGGCAATGCCGTCGGGATTGTAGATTTGGTTGGCGGGGATGAGCAGGCCGAGTTCCGTCATGGCTACTTCGTTCTGCTTTTGTAGGTCGGTGAGCATCCACATACCTTCGTCGGCGTGTGCGGCAAGGACAGAAGATGTAATGAATAATGATAATAGGATTCTTTTCATGGTGATGTGCGTTAGAAGAGCATCTGAGAGGGGGGCTATTCAGTATACGACTGAATAGGGTTAAGTATGCGACTGAATGGCATTCAGTCGTATAGTGAATGCCATTCAGTATGGGAGGTAATCTCTCAGAGGCTTTTATTTATTCTACGATGTGCATTTCGTTTATCAAATGTCCGCAGTTGCCCAGCTTGTCGAGGATGAAGAGCACGTAGCGGATGTCCAGTGCAATGCAACGCTGCAGGTCATTGTTGAAGTTGATGTCACCGCTCAGAGACTCCCAGTTGCCGTCGAAAGCAGTACCGATGAGCTGTCCTTCGCCATTGATGACGGGGCTGCCGGAGTTGCCGCCGGTGATGTCGTTCGTCGTGAGGAAGCAAACCGGCATGGTGCCGTCTGCCATGGCGTAGCGTCCGAAGTCTTTCTTCTGAATCAGTTCTTTCAGCTTGGCGGGTACTACGAATTCACGGTCTTCGGGATTCTCTTTTTCAAGGATACCGTCGGTAGTGGTATAGTAGTCGTAGTGTACAGCATCGCGCGGGCTGTATGATTTTACATTACCATAGGTCAGACGCATGGTGAAGTTGGCATCCGGATAGGAGGGGACGGGCTGTTTCATTTCACCCAAGCCACGGATGTAGGCCTTGTGGAGCAGTTCCATTCCGCTTTCCAGTTCCATGTATTGCTTTCCGAGTTCCTGCAGCTTTTCGTTCTTGGAGCGCGAGTAAGCCGTAGCAGGGTCTTTCTCAATGGCTTTCACGGTGGGCTTTGCCAGGAATTTATCCAGGTTCTTGCGGTTGGAGAGGATGGAGTTGTCGTAAATGTTGTCTACGTATGCGTCGTAGTCGCCCTTGAACTCTCCGTTGATGGTTTGGTAGAAGGAGGGCAGCTCGTTGGCGTTCAGTGCCTTGGCAAGGGCGGGCAGGATGGCTTTGGCTACGGCGCGGTCCACTTCGTGGTCGTAGTCTTTATTGTGGATGCCATCGTAGGCATTTTCCAACTGCTTCTTCGAAGCTTGCAGCAATGAGTCGTTCTTCTCTTCGAGCGCTTTCTTTATGTTATCCATAATAAGGTAGGTACTGCCGAATTCGATAGCACCGCGCAATGCTTCGTTGGTATAGTAGAGCTGGCGCAGCGTGGGGGTGCTTTTCTCGATGATGGCATCAATTTTCTCTACCACACCCTCGTATTCGGGTTTTCCTTGGGCAAAGGCGGCATACTTTTTCTCGATTTCGGCTTTGGCGCTCAACACGTCATTGTCGATGATTGCCTTGTTCATACCAATGGAGTTTTTCCAGTAGTTACTGCTTCCGGCAAACTTGCTGGCATACTGGATGCGGGTCTTGTCACTGGCATCCATATACTTGCGCAGCACTTCGAGGCGTACGCCGCGCATGTCAATCATTGCCTGGTTCACGGCGTTCATGCGTTGCTTCACTTCGCTCTGGGTGAGGTAACGTTCTGTGCTGCCGGGAAAGCCCATAATCATGGCGTAGTCACCCTCGTTCAGGCCTTTGATGGAGATGGGCAAGAACTTCGGCGTTTTCAGGGGTACATTGCTTTCACTGTATTCTGCAGGCTCTCCGTTGGCATCGGCATAGATGCGGAACATGGAGAAGTCGCCCGTGTGGCGCGGCCACATCCAGTTGTCGGTTTCACCGCCAAACTTACCTACCGAGGAGGGAGGAGCGGCAACCATACGCACGTCGCTGTATACCTTATAATAGAACATATAGAATTTGTTTCCTGCATAGAAGGGGAGTGCGCGCACTTCAATGCCCGGTTTACCCTTCAAATCGCTCTTTTCCAGTTCTTCCTTTGCCAGTTTGCTGAGGAACGGGGAAGTCAGTGCATCGATTTCCGTCACTTCGCCTGCCTTTATTTTAGCGTTGACAAGGTCGGTGATGTCTACAATGCGGTGCACGAAACGGAATTTCAATCCCGGGGTGGGCAGTTCTTCACTACGGTTCATGGCCCAGAAACCATCTGTCAGATAATCGTGTTCCACGCTGCTGTGCTGCTGTATGGCACCGTATCCGCAATGGTGATTGGTCAGAATCAGTCCTTCCGGAGAGATGATTTCGCCGGTACAGCCGCCGCCAAAGATACCTACGGCATCTTTCAGTGATACGCCGTTGGGATTGTAGAGGTCGTCAGCCTCCAGCTTCAGTCCTTGTTTCTTCATCATGTCGATGGAGTTCTGTTGTTTCATCAGTTGCAGTAACCACATTCCTTCGTCTGCACGCGCAGAGCAGACTGTCAGTGCGGCAATGGCCGCAAGCAAACCTTTCTTAAATGTAATCTTCATATAATCAATTATTAAGTAATGTCTTTGAATTTCATTGTTATCGCTTGTGGGCTTATGGCTTGATGGCATTGTTTCTTATTGCTTCCATAATGTTTGCAGGCGGACGCTGGTTCATCAGTTCGTTCTTCATAAAGTCCATGTATGGGGCTGCGTGACTGAAGAACTTATGATATCCTGCACAAAGGTAATTCAGTCCCGGCTCCCCGTCGGCTGTACATACAAAACGGTTCTTTGGGCATTCGCCGTTGCAGGCAAACAGCCATTCACACTCCCTGCATTGGGTGGGGAGCGATTGTTGCTTCATCAGTCCGAAGGCTTGTTGCCGTTCGCCGTACATCATCTCCACCAGTGTATTCTGATGGATGTTGCCCAGTTTATATTCGGGGAAAACAAAATGGTCGCAGGTATATACGTCTCCGTTGAACTCCATAACACCTGCATGGCCGCACGTCTTTGCCATGGAACATACACCCGGCTGTTCGCCTATCCAGTTGGCAAGGGTAGAGTCGAACAGCTGTATGTAGTAAGTCCCCACGTCCTGCTTTACCCATTCGTCGAACAAGGCGCATAGGAAGTCTCCCCATTGTTCCGGCGTGACGGAGAAGTCTGCCAGCTGCGTGCTCTTTTCTTTGTCTGCCAGGGAGGCAAGATGGCGTCCGTCCCCATGAGGGGCAATGCGCTCCACGATGGGGGCAAACTGGATGTAATGGCATCCTATCTCCTTGAAAAAATTATAGAAGTCCAGCGGATAGTCGGCGTTGTAGTCATTGACCACTGCCATTCCGTTCCATTCCACACCGTGCTTTTTCAGCAGGTTGATGCCCTGCATCACCTTGACAAAAGAGGGCTTGCCCTGCTTGTTCTTCCGGTATTCGTCATGGAACTCTTGCGGTCCGTCTATGGAGACGCCCACCAACCAGTTGTTTTCTTTGAAAAACCGGCACCATTCATCGGTGAGCAACGTGCCGTTGGTCTGTATGCAGTTGTCGATGGTGCGTCCGTTGGCATATTTCCTTTGCAGCTCCATGGCCCGTTTGTAGAAAGACAGCGGACGCATCAGTGTCTCTCCGCCATGCCAGGTGAACAGAACCTGGGGCATGGTCTGTGAGTTGATGTACTCCTCGATAAACTTTTCCAGAAGTTCATCACTCATTACATGCTTGGGGTTGTCTCTATATAGTTTGGATTTCTCCAGATAATAGCAATAATCGCATGCCAGATTGCATACCGCACCTACCGGTTTCAGCATTACATAGAGCGGTTTGGCAAAAGGTGCATAGGTTGACATGTATATTTTCTCTATTTTTATCATTTATAATTGTGCAAAAATACGTAAACCGAATGAAAAATCCTTTCTTTCTATCCGGTTTATAAGGAATATTAATACCTTTGCTGGGTGTAATTCAAAAATCGTTTCTTGCATGATTAGAATGAGTGTGAACCGCATTTTACCCTTTTTGCTCCTGCTTGTGCTCTTTACTTCTTGCAACCGCAAGTATAAGATAGAGGGCAGTTCTTCGGTAACCAGCCTTGACGGAAAGATGTTGTTTCTCAAGACGCTTCGGAACGGGCAATGGGTGAATGTTGACTCGGCAGAGGTTATCCATGGGCATTTCAAGATGAAAGGCCGGACCGATTCCGTGATGATGGTGACTCTTTATATGGATCAAGAGGGTATTATGCCTTTGGTGCTGGAAGATGGTAAAATCGTAGTTTCCATCTCCAATACCCAGTTGATTGCCAAAGGAACCTCTTTGAATGACAAGTTGTACGAGTTTATAGACAAACGCAATTCCCTAGAGGTAAAGATAGAGGAGCTGGAACGCAAAGAGGCGCGTATGGTGCTGGACGGTGCCAATCTGGATGATGTGCATGGACAGTTGGCAAAGGAAGGCGAAACACTTGTGAAGGAGATGAACGACTACGTCCGTCAGTTCATTGTAGATAACTTTGAGAACGTGCTGGGTCCCAGTGTATTCATGATGATGTGCAGCACACTGCCCTATCCGGTGATGACTCCGCAGATTGAGGACATCATGAGAACTGCTCCCTTGTCTTTTAAAGAGAATACTTTGGTGAAAGATTTCCTTACAAAGGCGAAGGAGAACATGCAGCTGATTGAAGAGCAGAAGCGCATGAAGCAAAATGCTTCTGTAGGAGGACAGAAATAAATAGGAATGAGTTGATAATGATAAACGGGAATGCCTGAATATCTTGATAGGATATTCAGGCATTCCCGTTTATCATTATGTTTTTATCTGTCTTGGTCTTCGTTCTTCACCATCCCTTTATACTTTTCCGGCAATGCACTCTCCACTGCCGCATAAGCCTCGTTCATACTTGCTTTGATGTTTTCTGCCCCTTTCCCTTTGGGAGGAATAGGTTCATGGATGGTCAGTATCATCCGGTGGCGGTGTATCCACTTTCCGGTGCGTGGAAGAATCTCGAACGAGCCGTCTATCGTGACGGGTACTACTTCCAGTTGCAGTTCATCCGCCAGCTGGAAAGCACCTCTCTTGAAGTAGCCCATGTGTCCCGTGAAGGTACGTGCTCCTTCGGGAAATACTACCAGTGATACGCCGTCTTTCAAAGATGATTCTGCCTGCCGCATGGTGGCAAGCACCTTCTTGGGACTGGAACGGTCGACGAAGATATGTCCTGCGCTTTCGCATGCCTTACCGACAAACGGGATTTTGCGCAGGCTCTTCTTCATCATCCATTTGAAGTTCCGTCCCAGGAATCCGTATATCAGGAATATGTCGAAGGCGCCTTGGTGATTGGGCACAAACACGTAAGAAGTACGTTTGTGTATTTTCTCCCTTCCATGCACCTCCACCGGAATAAGCAGTATATAGCAGATGAGCTGTGACCAGATTTTACCGGGATAGTACCCCCAGGTATGCGCCCCCCCTATCAGCGAACCGATAATGGTGACCAATGCTGTAAGGATAGTCAGTACCAATAAAATAGGCAACGCAAAGCAAACCTGATAAGTGATATAAAGTATCTTCATAGGTGTCGGATTTTTTATTGCTACAAAGATATACCTTTTTCTTATTTCGTCACTCTTTCTCTCTTACTAATTTTAGTACTGTAATTTCCGGCCATGCCCCGAACCGGAACGGCAGTCCCACATAGCCGATGCCAATATTTACGTACAAAGCCCTTTTGCCTTCGTAGTACATTCCTCTCCATTCCGGATAGATAAGTTCGGCAAGGGAGTGTCCGAACAAGATGCCTTGCATGGCGTGGGTATGTCCTGCCAACATTAAATCTATATCCGATTCCGGAAGTACTTCCCGTCTCCAATGTGTCGGGTTATGGCTTAAAAGTAGCTTGAACATTCCTTCGATTCCTGCTTTCGCTTTTGGAAGGTCGCCATGTTGCGAAAAGGGAGGTTCTCCTTGGTTTTCTACTCCGATAAGGGCGATGCTGTCATTGCCTTGAATCAGAAATGTATGTTCGTTGTTTAATAACTTCCAGCCCATAGCTGCCTGCCTTTGTTTAAGTTCGATCAGATTATTGTCCTGATCTTGTTTGCTTTTCCAATGAAAATAAGGTCCGTAATCATGGTTTCCAAGTATGGAATAAACTCCATCTCCGGCTTTCAGGCCGGCTAGTATTTCCTGGAAATCATTCAGCTCGACAGCCCGGTGATTTACCAGATCTCCGGTGAAAACAATCAGGTCGGGTTGCTGGGCATTCACTAAATCCACTAACTTCCGAATAGCAGGAGTGTTTCCTTGCCAACTGCCGATATGAAGGTCGGATAACTGTACAATACGATAACCGTCGAAAGCCTGCGGGAGTCGGGGAGAGGTGTAAGTGACTTCTTTTACTTCAAACCGGGTTCGTCCGACAAAAGAGCCGTAGAGAATCATAACAATACTAAGTACGGCCAGTGTCAGTCCGGTGCATATAAACGGTGTGCGCGGCCAGCGAAGCCATTTATGAAAAGGGATTCCGAGTACGGTAAATAAGACCAGCAATAGTTTGGGAGCTGTAAACAGGAAAAAGATGATAGAGAACCACCCGATGTCCTGTGTATGGCGTTCCGCAAAAGCATTGTTGGCAAAGTAAACCAAGTAAAGAAGCCCTGCGGTTAGCAAGAAACTGGGTACCCAGTAAAGAACGCGTAACCACCATTTTGCGGTGAGACGAACAATGAATCTCAAGTAAAGATAGAGGTCCGGAAGTACCAGAAAAAGTAGGAGGAATATAAATAAGCGTTGCAACATATGTGTCTTTAGTTATAATGGATATTTACATTAATTCGTTTAATTCACTTAAATTCTTTTTGATTTCGTGGATACGGTTCAGGAATTTCTTGCGATAAATCCATAGAATGAGTATAAGACCTCCTCCCCACAACAGGATGAAGAACAGAATCATACCTATTCCGTATTGCCATATCTGCCAGTAGACGAAAGAAAGAATGGCAAGTATCAGGAGGAAAGCGGTGGCAATCAGCCGTTCTCTGATTGTCCAGTGATGAATGCGGTTGACACGGGCAATCACTTCCACAAGAGGCATTTCGTCTATTTGAGTCCGTTGAAGAAATCGCGTGGTGGCGATATCCCAGCAAAGAGCGGGAATCCATGCCAGAAGGATAATGATGTAGATCGGGTTTAATCTGTTGTGCAGTATCACTTCCGTCAAAAATAAGATTAATATCGGCAGGGAAATCAGGATTAGCCTGATGTTCAGGCGGGCAATGGCATGGATACCTTTGTCCGCATGCCTTATCAGCTTTTCAAGCTCTTCTTCTTTGATGAACTCTTTATCTTTCAAGTGTTCATCCAGAGCATTCCAAGATTTTTTCAGTTCTTCCAGTTCCATATATCTTATTCCTCCTTTTTCATTCTTTTAAGTTTGTCTTTGATACGGCTTAGTTTGGTAGCTATGTTAGTCACCGTCAAGCCGGTAATTTCCGCTATTTCCTCGTAGCTTTTATCTTCGAGGTATAGCAGGATGATTGACTTGTCGAGTTGTCCCAGTTGGTTAATCATCTGGTATAGTTGCTTCAGCATTTCATTGATAGGGTCATGTGCTTCTATTGTCCGGTCAATGTCTTTGGTGAGGCTGATAATTTCCGGTACATTCTTCTCTTTACGATAAAAACTGATACAAGTGTTCAGGGCGATACGGTAAATCCATGTCGATATTTTACATTCTTTCCTGAATTTAGGATAAGCTTTCCAGAGGTTCAGTACTACATCCTGATAGAGGTCGTTGAGCGGAGCGTTGGGATGAGTATACAGATAGCATACTTTGTAGATTACCCGCTCATATTCGCGTATAACCGACAAGAACTCTTGCTCAATAGGGTTGTTTGCCTCTGTTGTTGGTTCTCTCATGGATTTTAGGATTGCTTTTCTGGTTAGTTAGTCGTGAGAAAAGGAGAAAAATCACACGAAGATGCAAGCTATTGCAGATTGGCTGCCAGGAATTTGCGCATTTCTTCAATACTTCTTCTCCGGCGGCGGGCATAGTCTTCGAGTTGGTCTTCTCCGATCTTTCCGACAGAAAAATATTCGGATACAGGATGTGCAAACATC
>OGNU01000821.1_pt1 | contig 12072 bp, 7 predicted proteins | sample 1573581 | NCBI WGS metagenome assembly OGNU01 (sample SAMEA2581992, study PRJEB24529) | metagenome | biome: Human gut stool | place: China | collected 2011 | reverse complement strand
AGTTGACCGAGGTGCTTGACCTTGTCCCGGATATTCGCAAGCATTCCGGTACGATTCTCGGAGAGCTGGATCATCAGGTCATTTGTATTCCTCCAAAGACTCGATTTAACGGGAATCTTGCGGTTTACGGCGCCAGCGGTTCCAAGAAGACAAGAGCCTTTTGCGTCAACATGATTCTCCAATGCGCAGCGCGGAAGTCAAGCCTTGTGATCTGTGACCCAAAATCCGAACTTTACGAAAAGACCAGCGAGTACTTGCGGGATCAGGGGTACACCGTCCGTGTGTTCAATCTGGTAACGCCGTCAGCCTCAGATTCATGGAATTGCCTTGCTGAAATCGGCGATCAGGAACTAATGGCGCAGCTCTTTTGTGATGTCATCATCAAAAACACAGGGGGCGAAGAACGTGACCACTTCTGGGACAGCGCCGAAATGAATCTGCTCAAGGCGCTGGTCCTCTATGTTTCCACCAGCTATCCCAAGAAAAAGCAAAACATCGGCGAAGTGTACCAATTGCTCACCGCCAGTTCCGAAAAGGAACTGAATGCGCTTTTTGATGTTCTTCCCCTCACGCATCCTGCCAAAGCGCCATACAGCATTTTCAAGCAGGCGTCGGAGGGTGTGCGCGGCGGCGTTATCATCGGGCTCGGCTCCAGACTGCAGGTTTTCCAAAACCGGGATATTCGCAACATCACATCCTACAACGAGATCGATTTGGAACTCCCGGGAAAGCAGCCATGCGCGTATTACTGCATTACAAGCGATCAGGACAGCACATTTGACTTTCTTTCCTCGCTGTTTCTTTCCTTCGTGTTTATCCGCCTGGTTCGCTATGCGGACGAACATTGCCCTGGTGGGGCGCTTCCGGTTCCTGTTCATGTACTTGGTGAAGAGCTGTGTGCCTGTGGAGTGATCCCAGATCTATCGAGAAAAATTTCAGTCATTCGTTCCAGAAACCTGTCCATGTCATGTGTGTTCCAGAACTTAGCAGGTCTTCAGAACCGCTATCCCTACAACCAGTGGCAGGAAATTCTGGGCAACTGCGATGTGCAGCTTTTTCTTGGCTGTACGGATGCTCTGACGGCGGAATTTATTTCCGACCGGACCGGCGAGGCCAGTATCTCTGTTACCAGTAAAGCCAAACAACTCGGAACATGGCGTGTATCCAATTACACGCCTGAATACCGGGAAACCAGCGGTGTCGGCCGGCGCAAGCTGATGACCATGGACGAGGTGCTGCGTATGGACGTCGATAAAGCCCTGATCATCATTCGTGGCAAAAATGTACTGGAGGTAGATAAATACGATTATTCCAAGCATCCCGAGGCAAAGAAACTACGGCCGAGCAAGGCCGCCTCCCATGTCCCCGCATGGCAGACAAGGAAGCCGCAGAAAAAGCAAACTCCATCGGCGCCGCCATCTCAGGCAGCGGCTAAGAAGCCGGCGCAAAAGAAAAAGCCTGCATCGACAGAAAAAGTCGTTACAGTAACCAAAGAATCCATTATGAAGAAAAAGGAGGATACTTAATGCCCAAGAAAAAAACGATCCCGCCCCCTGATGATTTCTCCTCAGAGTTCATGGAAACCGAATTCGTCAAAGAACTTTCTGAGCAGCAGGCGGAGGCCGCCGACAGCGACAACACGGAAACTCCGCTGGCAGAACCCCCGGAAGTTGATCTCGGCTCCGGCGATGTGAGCGGCACAGCAGATGTCGGAGAAAAAGAGCCGGATGCCGAAAACACCGCCGATGCCGCAGATACTGTCCCTGTTTCCGATGAAAAGGCTGAGGATCCGGAGTACGACAGCATTTTGCAGGAGCTGAACAGCAGCACTCCGGCACCCCTTGACAGCGGCGGCGAAAATGCTCTGGATGCGCTTTTGCTGGAAGGAAATGCGGAAAATGCTCCGCCCGCTGAAGATGAAACGGAATCCGCAGATGGTGAAGCTGCTCCGCAGCCTACTGCGCCTCCCGCACCTGCCGGACGCCGTGACTCCTACATTCTGACCGTTGATGCAAAAGACCGTATCGAAACGGAAGAAGAGCGCCGTGAGGTCATCTGGCATGAGATCAAAACCTCGCATATCACCGGGCGCATCTTGACCGGAACGTTGGACGGCGTGGAGCAGACCCCTTCCGGCCGCACTATCGTTGTCATTGACTACAAGGGCTATCGCATTGCGATCCCGCTGAAAGAAATGATGCTCTATTCCGGACCCGTTCCGTATGGGGCGAAATACAAGCCGTTTATGGAGCGGATGAACAGTATCCTTGCGACCATGCTCACCGCGGAGATCGATTTCATCGTCCGGGGTCTGGATAACACCGCCCGCAGCGTTGTGGCAAGCCGCAAGGCCGCTATGCTCCGTAAGCGTCAGACCTTCTATCTGGACGCCAATGAAGATGGTGTTCCCATGATCTATGAGGGGCGCGTCGTACAGGCGCGCGTAATTGGCGTTGCGGAAAAAGTCCTGCGTGTGGAAGTGTTCGGCGTGGAGTGTACGATTTTCGCCCGCGATCTGTCTGCCGCATGGTTCGGTGACGCCCGCGAGTATTACAGCGTCGGCGACCGTGTTCTTGTCCGTGTGCTCACCATTGACCGCAGCGACATCAACCATATTTCCATCACAGCAGATATCCGCAGCGTTTCGTCCGCCGCCAACCAGAGCAATCTGGATAAATGTGTCCTGCAGGGCAAATACGCCGGCAGAGTGACCGATGTGCGCCACGGCGTTGTGTTCATCCGGCTCAACAACGGTGTCAACGCGGTTGCCCACACCTGCTATGACCGGCGAATGCCCGGGAAAAAAGACGACGTCAGCTTTGCCGTTACCCGTCTGGATGAGGAACGAGGCATCGCCGTCGGCATCATCACCAGAATCATCAAACAGAATTTGTAAAAAAGGAGAGGCCACCATGAAGAGCTTATCAAAGCTGGCCCTTTGCCTGCTGCTTGCCATGTCGCTGACGGTCAGCGCCTTTGCCGCTCAGGTTCCCGATTCATTGGTAGCGGAAAACCTGAACGGCCAGCAGCGGCTTGTAAAAACCTACACGCTTTCCTCGGAGGTTGACCCAGATGAGCTGAAGGAAGAGGACTTTTCCTACGACGGCTATCTTTATACCTGGGCCTATACCACCAAGGTGGAACACCCGTATCTGGAAAGCAAAACTGTAATGGAAACCGTCACAGTCAATACCGCCAAAAATGACCTTGCGCAGATCCTCGCAGAGCTTTCGCCCAGTATGCCCTATGAAAAGGACGGTTTCTCCGGCGAGTTGGCGCTGGATCATACCACACTTTCCACGGAGGCGTCCGGCTACACCACCAAATACAGCAAAACCACCGAGACAAAGGTGATCGGCAATCTGGACCGCAACGACATGTCTTATGTGCCGGCCACGACCGTCAAAAACGGAAAAACGCTCTCCCTTGCCAATGTGGAATGGCAGGTCACCGGCACGGCGCTTGTCGGCGAGGCGCTGGTTCCTGCCCAGTATCAGGCGGTCGCTACCTATTCCGCCTCCAACAGTTATCAGGCTGCCACAGGCTATGTCACCACGGCGGAATATCACGGAACCGTTACTGCAGAAGGTGTGGACAGCATCACTTATACCGTGGTTTATACCGGGAGTGAGATCGTCCCCGAGAAAACATATATCTGGGATAACGGAAGCCTTTCCGCTCCGCTGCTGATCCTCACCGCCTTGCTGCTCTGCGCGGGTATTACCGCCGCCGTACTCATCCTGCTGCGCCGCCGCAGAAATGTCTATGTGTATGTTCCGGGCAGCAGTCCCAGAGAGTACCGGCTGATCGCCAAATTTCGTGTGGAGCCTGACAGCGAGGTTCCCGCTATCGATGCAGGCTCTCTCGCACTGAATCCGGGAGATACCGTCGCGGTTGAGGTGAAAAAATCCCTTGCCAGACATCTGGCTGGGCGCGAGTTTACCGTTTCTTTCCCGCAGAGTGACCATACTTACACGATCCAGTCCAGCAAGCACAATGACTGGCATGAATTTACCGTTCCCGCTGAAGAAGAACAGGAGGCTCCCGTATGAAGAAGTTTTTCTCATTGACTTTGACTCTGGCTGCCACGCTTTCTGCGATGGCGGTCAGCGCCCAGGCTGCCGATTATTCCTTTGAAACCGATGGCACCCCGGAATACTATCCCTCCTCTTCCTATGAGGATGTCTACAGCTCCCGCTACAATTACGGCGGAAAAAATGTGGTGGACTACCAGATCCCCAAACTGGAATACGGTCAGTTCAGCACCACCCAGACCGGCGTGATGGAGAAAATCATGCTGCCCGGTCTTCAGGGCATCTCCGCATCCGGCGGCGGCATTTACGAAATTTCTCCCGGCGGCGGAACTGTTGAGATCCCCGGTTTTCTGCAGGGCGGCTCCACAGCTACTCCTGCGACGCCCGCTTTCACAGAGCTGACACAGGATTTTCTGCTCTCCAACGGTGCCGTCGGAAAGATCTCCATTCCTGCAATCGGAGTCAAAAACTATTATCTCTGGGAAGGCGAAACGACTGCCAGCATGAAAAAGGGGCTGGGACATTTCACCGGCACCAGCGTCTGGAACGGCAATGTGGCTGTCTGCGGTCATAATCGCGGCGCCAAATATGTGATCGGCAGCATCAAGGATCTGGATGTGGGCGACAAAATCACCTATACCACATCCATGGGTACCCGCACCTATCTGGTGGAGACTGTGACCAAAATCAGCAGCAGCGATTGGAGTTATTTATCCTCGACCGCGGATAACCGGATCACACTCTTCACCTGCGTTGCTGGAGACCCCAGCCAGCGCTGGTGTGTGCAGGCAGTTCAGGCATCTTAAAATTTTCTGTTGAAAAAGTCACCTTATGATCGTAAAAGGGAGTAGATCAAAAAACAGGAGGACTTTTTATGAAGAAGCAAATTTTCACCATGCTTACAGGTCTTCTCATCGGCGCAGTGCTGACCGGCGGCTCTGCCGCGGTCGCCGCCGGGATCATGGCGGAGCGCAGTCACCATCGCGTTGTCGTAGATGGAAAAGAAGTGCAGATGGAAGCCTATGTCATTAACGGCAACAATTATGTGAAGCTGCGGGACATGGGCAAGGCAGTGGGATTTGAGGTCTATTGGGACAGCGTTAACGGCTGTGTGCAGGTGGAAAGCAACAAGCCCTACACCGGCGAAGCACCTGCAAAGGCAGAACCCGATAAACCGGAATCGCATCCAGAATCCGCAGTCCCTGCCAATGATGCCGATGTGGATGCCATGAAGCAAGATATCGTTGACCGCACCAACGCGCTCCGTAAGGAAAACGGCATCGCAGCTTTGACTGCCGACGATAAACTCATGCAGGCCGCACAGGTACGGGCGGAGGAGATGGCTGCCAGCGGCGTCTATTCTCATATTAGACCTGACGGGCGTAAATACATGACTGTCACTGACAGTCAATACATAGGAGAGAATATTCACTGCCTGGAAGACTGGGCTCTAAAAGAAAAGAGTCTGCCAGAAACCGTCATGTGGGCATGGTCCGCCTCTGCGGGGCATCTCAAAAATATGACCAATTCCCGTTACGGAAGCATCGGTGTCGGACTTGCCAAAGGTACGGACGAAAACGGCGAGGACTGCTGGTATTGTGTCCAACTCTTTATGGATACAGGGTGTTCCATCAGTTGGGTGGATCGTCCCGCAGCCAAGCAATAACAATTCAATATTATTTTTGCAAAATGCGGACTGGTTTCACAGTCCGCATTTCTATTTTAAATTTTCAAATAAGGAGGAATTCCCTTTGAAAAAAATCAGGACGAGATTTCTGTCTGCGTTTCTGGCGCTGCTGACCTTGCTGACACTGCTGCCCACTTCTGCACTGGCAGCTTCCGGCAGTGGAACAGGCATTAAGCCTACAACGGACCCCAACCTCTGGTCTACCCGCCTGACCTCCACTGGACAGCAATACTCCTATCGCCCGCCCACGGCAGCAGGCAAACAGCTCTACTGCATGGATCTCGGCTATTCTTACCGATTTGGAACAGCCAGTTTTCTGAACTCGTACACCTACAAAAGCGCCACTGGAACAGACAGTGACACTTTGTGGGATTCTGCTGTTGCGGATACGGGTCTTGGCGAAATGGATGCCATCACCCGAGAAAACGTCAAATGGATGATGACCTATATCACGGACTACAAGGGCGACATCCCCGGCAGCCTGTTTATGGCTCTGCAAACGTACATTTGGGATCATCAAAGCAATAAATCCGCAGGCGGCGATACCTCTGGTGACATTGATGCCGGTGGTTACGCCAATGCCGATACCTACGAAACATATCTTGGGTATGTAAACTGGCTTTTGGCGCAAAAAGCTAAGGAAGACGCGGAATATCAACAGCAAATCGAAGATTACGCCGCCAAAGGCATCATTGCCTCGGTTGTGGAAGACGAAAACGCAAAGTGGGCAGTCTACGCGAAATCCAGCGTCAAGGGCCGCCAGAGTTTTTTCAACTATTACGCGCCCCGCAAATTGCAAGTCGGTAAGACTCCTGCCCCAGAAGAACCGGATCATCCGCCTGCCGGTGATGCGGATATTACGCTAAAGAAGGTTGCCGCAGGAACCACCCGTGGTTTAGATGGTGCCCGCTTTCTGATTTATCGGGACGGTCAGATCGTGGGCAGCGATGTGACCAAAAACGGCGGCATTATCGAGGTAAAGGACGTCACCAAGGGCCTGTGGACATTCGTGGAGGTGGAAGCTCCGGAGGGTTATGCCCTGGACCCCACCCCTCACAGCGTCTATGTCGATACCACCGATGGCGACAAGCAGTACACTGTTTCCGCCAGCAACAGTCCTCTGCCCAGCCTGAAAATCACCAAGGCAGACGCGCAGACCTTCGCCAAGGTCAAGGCGGCCTTTCTGGTGGAATCCCTGACGGGCAGCTACTCCACCACCGTCACCGTGGACGGTGAAAAGACACTGCCCGATCTCCAGCCCGGTGTGTACCGCGTTACCGAGCAATCCGTGGAGGAGCCGTATATCAAGACCGGAACTCATCAGGACATCGCCCTGCTGGCCGGTGCCGGTACTGTGGAGGCCGCCTTCACCAACTATGTAAAACCCGGTTTGGAGATCCTGAAGAAAAACATTGCCACCGGGGAACCCATTGCCCATGTGACCTACAAAATTGAGCAGATCGACGGCAGCTACTCCACCACCGCGACTACGGACGGCGCGGGACGCATTTTTTTGGCGAATATCCCTGTGGGCAGCTACAAGGTCACGGAGGTCAATGCTCCCTCCGATGTGATCCTCTGCGACATTCCCCAGACGATTGCCCTCGGCCCCGGCGAGACCCGCACGGTGACATTCTTCAACGCCATGAAGCCTTCTTTGAAAATCATCAAACGGTGCGAAGTTACCAAAGATCCCATCCCCAACACCAAGTTCCACATCTGGTGGGCATCGGACAACACAAGCACCGGTGCCATGAATGACCTCGGCAGCTTTTACACGGATGACCATGGCGAGATCATCTTCACGGGCGATGCCCTCAAGAGCGGCTGGTATAAAGTGACAGAGGAGGCCCCGGCATCCGGATTCGCCCCCGCTGACGAACCGACCCAGGAGTTCTATCTGGCTGGCAACGAAAACGCGGTCAAAATCTGGGAGAATCGCCCCCTCAGTGCGCTGGTGGTATTCAAATATGATGAAAAAACCGGCGCGGCCTTACAGGGAGCGGAGTTCCAGATCCGCTATCTGGGCGGCACCTCCGGCATCGGCGGCACGGTCATCGGCACTTACACCACTTCGGAAAACGGGTCCATCATCCTCACCCGCCTGAAAGCGGGCACCTATATCGTGGAAGAAACCAAAGCCAGTCCGTTTTATTCCATCGACACGCCGCCCCAGACCGTGCTGTTGAGCGGTAAGGATCAGGATGTGGTGACGCTCCGGTTCGGCAACCAGCCTTACGGCTCCGTCCTCATCAAGAAGCTGGCGGATGATGCCAGCAAAACACCGTTGGCAGGCGCGACCTTCCTCGTCACCGACGATAAGGGTACGTTCATCGGCACCGCCAACGGTGAGTTCACCACGGACAAGTCCGGAGCCATCCAGCTCCCTAAGCTGCCTGCCGGTACGACCATCGTGGCAAAGGAAATTCGTCCCCCGGAGGGGTACGCATTGGACGGCACACCCCAGACTATTACGGTACAGGCGGGGGAAAACGCCCCTCTGACATTCTACAATAAGCCCCTCTGCAACCTGACCATTCTGAAGCGGGACGCGCTGACAAAGAAACCTCTGGCAAAGGCGGAGTTCATTGTGAAGGACAGTGAGGGCAAGCCCATTGGAACAGACAACGGGCGGTTCGTCACCGGCTCTGACGGTACTGTGACCATTACTGCCCTGAATCCCAATGCCACCATTATCGTGTCTGAGGATAAAGCGCCCATCGGCTATATCAAGGATGAGACGCCAAAAACCATTGTGGTCAGGAGCGGTGTACCCAATAGCCTGACCTTTGACAATGAACCTTCTACCACATTGGTGATCCACAAATATATCGAAGGAACGGAGAACGAGCCGCTTTCTGGCGTTGCCTTCAAGGTAGTAGATGGCAGCGGCGCTGCCGTTGGCCCCGATGACGGCGTTTATTACACGGACAAGGCGGGTGAGATCGTTTTGAACGGTCTGGAACCCGGCACTACCGTAGTTGCCCGTGAGATCAAATCTGTGGATGGATTCGTGCTGGACGGCACACCCCAGGACATTCTCATCAAGGCAGGGACGGTGCAAAATCTGACCTTCTGGAACAAGCGTCAGGGTGCGCTTATTATCAACAAGCTGGACGCTGTGACGAAGAAGCCGCTGGCGGGAGTTACGTTCAAAATTACCACCGCTGCCGGCGAATTTGTCCCCGACGAAAACGGAAAAATCAGCTCCAACGGTCTGTACTATACCGATAAAAACGGGCAGATCATTCTCAAGGGCGTCACCGGTACGCTGGTGGTAACGGAGGAAAAATCCATCGACGGTTACACCATCGACGAAAATACCCGCACCCAAACCGTTGTAGTCAACCCCGACGATACGCAGTCCTTGTGTTTTTATAACGCCCCCATCGGCGGCGTGGAAATCATCAAGGTCAATGCGGATAACCACAGTGAGCGCATCCCCAATACGACCTTTGAGATCCGCAAGGTGGACGATGCTCTGGTCGATACCGTTACGACGGACAAAAATGGCCGTGTGTTCGTGGCTCTGGAGGATGGTAGTTACTATGCAAAAGAGGTCACGTCTAACAAATCGTTCCGGCTGGATGATACGCCCCACTATTTTGAGATCAAGGACGGCAAGCATGTGGCGCTTCAGGTGACCAACAAAAAGCTCAGCGGCATCGTTATCCACAAGATCGACAGCGCCACAGGCGATGGGATCTACGGGGTGAAGTTTGTTCTCTATGACGCGGACAAAAAGCCCATCGGGGAGTACACCTCGGATGACCGGGGATATATCTACATCGACGAGATCCCCGGCGGGCTGAGCGGCCGTTTCTACCTGCGAGAGTTGGAAGCCGCCCCCGGCTACACGCTGGATAAGCAGTACAAGACCGTCTATGTCTCTCCGGGCAAGACCGTGGAGATCGAGTGGGAAAATACCGCCGTCACGGGGCAGATCCAGATTTACAAGTACGCCGCTGAGTACAACGAGGTCACCGGCACCGCTGCAGGTACTCCGCTCAAGGGCGCTGTTTATGAGATCGTCAATGCCCGCAGCGGCAAGGTAGTGGACTACATTACGACGGATGCCCGGGGCGTCGCAGCCAGCATATTGGCAGCTCGATCCCACCGTGCATGATGTGACGCTGGAATATCCCGGTCAGATCATCAAGCTCTCTGCCTACGATAAGCCCTCCAGCCTCGGCGTCAGCATCACCAAGCGCGGCAACGCGCAGGTCATGGCAGGCCAGTCCATGCGCTACGATCTGACGGTGGCCAACACCTCCAACGTGCCGCTGGAGTCCTTCTTCTGGCATGATAAAATTCCCTACGATGTGGTGCGTCCTACGACGCTCACCACCGGCACTTACAGCGCGCGGCTCAATTACCGCATTCTCTATAAGACCAATTACAACGCGAGTTATCAGGTGCTGGCGAGCAACCTGCTCACAGGCAATAATTACAGCTTTGCTCTCAACGCCATTCCCATGCAGGCCGGCGAAGTGGTAACCGACATCTATTTTGACTTCGGCAAGGTTCCTGTCGGCTTCCAAAGCGTTGTCAATCCCACGCTGAGCGTGATGGTGAATGGAAACGCGGTCAATGGCTATCAGATGGTCAACCGCGCCGATGTGGGCGGCAAATATCAGGGCACATGGCAGACCGCAACGGCAAGCTGGGTAACGATCATCCGCCGCCTCTGGAATACACCCACACTCCCCAAGACTGGCTACTAAATCCAATTCTTTTCAGGGAAAGCACCCTATCCGGGGTGCTTTCCCAATTTTAATATAAGGGGTTGAACTATGAAATACAAAAAAGGATTTTCTGCCGTTCTTTTGACGCTGATCATCAGCGCGCTGCTGCCCGTTTCCGCCTTTGCCGCCTCTGACGGCTTTTCTGATGTGCCGGAGGCATCTCCGTTTTATGAAAGCGTCACTTACCTTGCTGAGCGAGGCATTACTTGCGGTACGGGAAACGGCTGGTATGCACCGGACACACCGATTACGGTGCGCCAATGGGCAACGATGCTCTGCCGGGTTCTTGATAAAGAAGATGTCCTTGCCGATCCTGCCAGCTATGGCGGTGATGTCTGTATCAAACAAGGCTATGCAGATGGATAGCTGAATCTGACGGCTATTGCAGCACCAGATTCGCGGCTATGCCGCTATGCCATCTATGAAAGTGGCTTTGCTGCCTTTGACATTGCCTTTTACAGTTCTCAACTCTACCCGGATAAGGAGGCTCTGTCTCCGCAGGACAATGTCCTCCTTGCTGCCAAGAGCTTTGGCTTATGCAAAGACACCTGTGCGGGGACAGACATCATCACCCGAGGCGAGGCTGCGGATCTTCTCTATGCTCTTTTGACCAGGGAATTTACCGTTGCGCTGCCGCCCATCCTGGAAAGCCTTCCTCTGAACAATAAAGAGGGCGTCCATCTGAATAGTTATCTGCTGGAACTCCAAAAGATCCCGGAGCCGATCCGTCAGGCATTTGCGGACTGCTTCGTGTACTGGCTCACTTACCGTGATAACAGCAAAAAAATGGCGGCGCTTTGCAGCGCCGCACCAAAAACATACGCATATCTTTTGACATTGGAAATTCAAAATTGGCAGCCGGCTGCATAGGCCTTCCTGCCTGGCTGCGGCTGTTTGAAACCCCACAACACTATTATTATACTGTACCGTGTCCTGCATCGTCAATCAAATTAACGGCAATCCGTCTAAAATCAGATGGATGCACAGTTTGCATTATGGCTATTTCGTACAATTTGTGGATTGCAAACCAATAGAAAATCTGCTATTTTATAAACACAGAAAGAAAGGTGAGTCCGATGTACCAGTAAACCTCAAATCTGTAGAAATCGGAGGTAACCAGTGATGGTAGAGCCCAAGACTTACATAGAATGACCCTTGACTGCGAAACACGAAATCAGTCAAGGGTCATTCTTATATGCTGGCTCCTGTATGCTGGCTCCTGCGTGCAGCAGGAGCTTTTTTCATGTCTGCGGGAAACCTCATTTATCGGCGCGCAGAAGTGCCTGCGTCTTGAGCAGCGCACTCATCAAGGCACGGTGATCTTCCCATTCTTCCCACCAGAACGGTTTTAAGGCAAGCAGCGTTTGTTCGGCCCATAGCAGTTCTGCTTTTTGTAAGCAACCCTGCTCCAATCCGACTTGAAATCGTGCAAGCTCCTCTCTGACGAGGCCTGACGCGGAGCCGCGGTTTAAGTAGCTGCTAAGAAAGCCACCCAAAACAGCGGCCTCTTCCTGCGTATAAAACAATGCTATCCCCCCTATTACACACGAAAGGTATTCTACCACAGGCAGCGCTGATTGAGAAGTGTGGATTTTTGAAAGCCCCT
>OGNU01000812.1_pt1 | contig 12158 bp, 18 predicted proteins | sample 1573581 | NCBI WGS metagenome assembly OGNU01 (sample SAMEA2581992, study PRJEB24529) | metagenome | biome: Human gut stool | place: China | collected 2011 | reverse complement strand
AACAAGGGCTGGTTCGAGCTGCCCGGCGAGACCCACCCCGCTTCCACCCAGACCGAGATCTGCGAAAACGGCGTTTTTTACCACGTTGATTTCGAGAACGGCCAGAAGACCGGCTTCTTCCTCGACCAGAAGTACAACCGCCGGGCGGTCGCCCGCCTCGCCGCCGGCCACACCGTGCTGGACTGCTTCACCCACACCGGCAGCTTTGCCCTCAACGCAGCCAGCGGCGGCGCAGCCCGGGTCACGGCAGCGGACATCAGCGCCGACGCCATCGCCATGGCCCAGCGGAACGCGGAGCGCAACGGCCTGACCAACATGGACTTCCTCTGCGAGGATACCTTCGAGCTTCTGCCCCGCCTCGAGAAAGAGGGCCATCCCTACGATTTCATCATCCTCGACCCGCCGGCCTTCACCAAAGCCCGCCGCACGGTGGAAAACGCCATGCGGGGCTACAAGGAGATCAACTACCGGGCCATGAAGCTTCTGCCCCGGGGCGGCTACCTCGCCACGGCAAGCTGCTCTCACTTTGCCACCGAGGAGCTGTTCATCAAGATGCTGCGCTCCGCCGCAAAGGACGCTCACCGCCAGCTGCGCCAGATCGAAGTGCGCCAGCAGGCCCCCGACCACCCCATCCTCTGGGGCGTGCCGGAGACGAACTATCTGAAGTTTTTCCTGTTTCAGGTGATCTAATAGTCATACCATCCGCGCAATACTCCAAAAAATCGGGAGTCAGTTTGTGCAGAATCGTCAAATCTGTCTATTGCGTTTTTCGCCCCGTTCGGCTATAATCATCGCATAGACAGCAACGACGCTGTGAGTCACCTCCTGACTCGCAGCGTCGTTTCGTTTAACCCGATATTTCGCGGGAGAGCCCGCCTCTTTCCGCGTAAAAATCCGCGACCAGCTGAAGTATTTCAATTCAAGTAAGGAGTAGGATTTATGGCAGCAAATGTTATGGAGATCTACGGCAGCAAGGTGTTCAACGAGCACGTCATGAAGGAGCGCCTCCCCAGCGCTACCTACAAGAGCCTCGAGAAGACCCTGCACAAGGGCGCACCTCTGGACATCGAGGTGGCAAACGTCGTGGCCAGCGTCATGAAGCGCTGGGCTATGGAGCTGGGTGCCACCCACTACACCCACTGGTTCCAGCCGCTGACCGGCATTACCAGCGAGAAGCATGACGGCTTCGTCTCCCCCGTGGGCGACGGCACCGCCATCATGGAGTTCAACGGCAAGGAGCTGGTGCGCGGCGAGCCCGACGCCTCTTCCTTCCCCTCCGGCGGTCTGCGCGCCACCTGTGAGGCCCGCGGCTACACCGCATGGGACCCCACCAGCTTCGCTTTCGTGAAAGATGACGTCCTCTGCATCCCCACTGCATTCGTCAGCTACACCGGCGAGGCGCTGGACAAGAAGACTCCCCTGCTGCGCTCCATGAACGCGCTGTCCAATCAGGCCGTCCGCGTCCTGAAGCTCTTCGGCAAGGATGTGGACTATGTCTCCACCACCGTCGGCCCCGAGCAGGAGTACTTCCTTATTAAGAAGGAAGACTACGAGGCCCGTCAGGACCTCATCCTCACCGGCCGCACCCTCTTCGGCGCACCGTCTGCCAAGGGTCAGGAGCTGGAAGAGCACTACTTCGGCGTCATCCGCCCCGAGGTCTCCGCTTTTATGAAGGAGCTGGACGAAGAGCTGTGGAAGCTGGGCGTCCCCGCCAAGACCAAGCACAACGAGGTAGCTCCCTGCCAGCATGAGCTGGCCCCCATCTTCGACACCACCAACGTCGCCATCGACCACAACCTGCTGACGATGGAGATGATGAAGAAGCTGGCCCCCAAGTACGGTCTGGTCTGCCTGCAGCACGAGAAGCCTTTCGAGGGCGTCAACGGCAGCGGCAAGCACAACAACTGGTCTCTGGCTACGGACACTGGCGTGAATCTGTTCAAACCTGGTGAGACGCCCTACGAAAATGCCCAGTTCCTGCTGTTCCTGTGCGCCGCCGTTCAGGCCGTGGACAATTATCAGGATCTGCTGCGGCTGTCTGTTGCCACTGCCGGCAACGATCACCGTCTGGGCGCCAACGAAGCACCTCCTGCTGTAATCTCTATCTTTTTGGGCGACGAGCTTACCGCTGTTCTGGATGCCATTGAGACGGACACCCCTTACAGTGGCACCGAGAAAACCGTTCTGAAACTGGGCGTTCATGTGCTGCCTAAATTCACCCGGGACACTACGGACCGCAACCGGACCTCCCCCTTTGCCTTCACTGGCAACAAATTCGAGTTCCGTATGGTGGGCTCCTCCGATTCTATCGCCTGTGCCAACATCATGCTCAACGCAGCCATGGCAGAAACGCTGAAGGAATTTTCCGACCGGCTGGAGGGTGTGTCTGATTTTGAGTCCGCGCTCCATGACCTGATCAAGGAGACCATCAAGGCCCACAAGCGGATCATTTTCAACGGCAACGGCTATGATGACGCCTGGATCAAGGAGGCCACAGAAAAACGGGGACTGCTGAATCTCCGCACCACACCGGATGCTCTGGCCACCGTGCTGGAAAAGAAAAACGTGGAAATGCTCACATCTCTGAAGATCTTTTCCGAAGCGGAGATCCGTTCCCGGTATGAGATCTGTCTGGAAAACTACTGCAAGACCGTCAACATTGAGGGGCTTACCATGGTAGATATGGCCCGAAAGGAAATTCTGCCTGCTGTGGAGGCCTATCTGGGCGATCTGTCCGGCACCGTGGCCGCCAAAACTGCGGCGGTTCCCGGGCTGGCCTGTAAATATGAAAAGGATCTGATCTCCAAACTCTCCAAGCTGGCGGACGAGATCAGTGACGCCGCTTCCTCTCTGGATACCACCCTGATCCGGTTGAAAGCAATCCCCGATGTAACGGACGCAGCCTATGTGATCCGGGATGTGGTCCTGCAAAAAATGGCAGAGCTGCGAGTGGTCTGCGACGAGGCAGAGTCCATCACTGCCGACAAATATTGGCCCTTCCCCACCTACGGAGATCTCCTCTTTGGCGTGCGGTAAGTCCAGTTCTTATTTTTGCTTTTCTCTTTTTTCTTCTTTTTCTTCTTTTTTCTGAACAAGCCCCCGAAAGCTTTTCCGGGGGCTTGTTCTACATAAAATGGCGTTACAGCTATTTAATTAACCCATAAAAAGCCCCATTGTCATGGTCTCGAGTTCCATGACAATGGGGCTTTTATCAGTGCTTACGCCGTGAGCGGGTCTGAATCAGACGAGCTCGATGATAGCGGTCTCAGCAGCATCGCCGCGGCGGATGCCGGTGCGGATGATGCGGGTATAGCCGCCGTTGCGCTCCGCATACTTGGGAGCGATCTCCTTGAAGATCTTCTTGCAGACATCTTCGCGGGTGATGAAAGACATCGCCTGACGGTAAGCAGCCAGGTCGGCCTTCTTACCCAGGGTGATCATCTTTTCAGCCATGGGCTTGATTTCCTTGGCACGGGTGATGGTGGTCTCCATCTTGCCGTTATCCAGGAAATCAGTGACCTGCTGACGCAGCATAGCCATGCGCTGGTCGCTGGTCTTGCCAAGTTTCCGAGTTCCGGGCATTTCGGTTCTCCTCCTTGTAAGGATTTTGGTGCGCCGGGGTGTTCCCGGCGGAAAATTTAGTTGTTTTCCTCGTCAGCCAGGTGCAGGCCCATCATCGCCAGCTTGTTGATGACCTCTTCCAGGGACTTGCGGCCCAGGTTGCGGACCTTCATCATCTCGTCCTCGGTCTTGGAGATCAAGTCCTCGACGGTGTTGATGTTGGCGCGCTTGAGGCAGTTGAAGCTGCGGACAGAGAGGTCCAGCTCCTCGATGGTCATTTCCAGTACCTTGTCACGCTGGGCCTCCGCCTTCTCCACCACGGTAGGCTTGCTGCCAGCGCTTTCGGAGAGGTCGGTGAACAGAGTAAAGTGGTCGCACAGGATCTTGGCGCCCAGAGAAACAGCGTCCCGGGCAGAAATGGTCCCGTCGGTCCAGACTTCCAGCGTCAGCTTGTCGAAGTCGCTGGAGGTACCCACACGGGTGGGCTCCACAGTGTAGTTGACCTTCTTGACAGGGGTATAGATGGAATCCACGGCAATGGTGCCGATGACGTTTTGCGTGGGCTTATTCCGGTCGGCGGGCACATAGCCCCGACCATGGGAGAGGGTGATCTCCATGTTCAGCGTGGCACCGCTGTCCAGCGTCGCAATGTGCAGATCCGGATTCAGGATCTCCACCTCACCGTCGGCCTTAATGTCGCCGGCGGTAACTGTGCAGGGACCCACCGCCTCGATATAGACGGTCTTGCCGGAATCACCATGGAGCTTGGTCAGCAAGCTCTTGATGTTCAGAACGATCTCCGTCACATCCTCCTTGACGCCGGGGATGGTGGAAAACTCGTGCTGCACACCGTCGATCTTGATGGTCGTCGGCGCAGTGCCGGGCAGAGAGGAAAGCAGAATGCGGCGCAGGGCGTTTCCGAGGGTGGTGCCATAGCCGCGCTCCAGAGGCTCTACCACGTACTTGCCATAAGTGATGTCAGCCGGGGTCTCGATGCACTCGATCTGGGGCTTCTCAATTTCGATCATGCGGTTACCCTCCTTCATCTTGTCATTGCGGTCACGCGGTCAAGCCGCGTGCCGCTTGCAGTTCGTACCATTCTTCGAGGGTATCCTCCCAATTACTTGGAGTACAACTCGACGATGAGGTGCTCTTCCACGGGAGTATCGATCTCCTCGCGGGTGGGAAGGTGAGCAACCGTACCCTGGAGAGTGCCCTTGGTGCGCTCCAGCCAGGCAGGCAGCAGGGTCATGGGGGCATTCTCACCAGTGAGGCGCTTGAACAGCTCGGAAGAACGGCTGCTCTCGGCCACTTCGATGACATCGCCAGCCTTCACCAGATAGGAAGGAATGTTGACCTTCTTGCCGTTGACGGTGAAGTGGGCGTGGCTCACCAGCTGACGGGCCTGACGGCGGGTAGCGGCGAGACCCATACGATACACAACGTTGTCCAGACGGCGCTCAACCAGGATCAGCAGGTTATCGCCGGTCTTACCGGAAGCGGCAGCAGCGCTCTCATAGTAAGCGTGGAACTGCTTTTCCAGAACACCGTAGATGAACTTGACCTTCTGCTTCTCAGCCAGCTGGAGGCCGTATTCGCTCTTCTTCTTACGCATCTGGCCGCCGGGATTACGATTGGTGGTCTTCTTAGCGTAACCCATCTCAGCAGGAGAGATGCCCAGAGCCTTGCAGCGCTTGGCGATGGGCTGCATATTCTTTGCCATATTGCTTGTTACCTCCTCTTTCGATTACACGCGGCGGCGCTTCGGGGGACGGCAGCCATTGTGGGGGATGGGGGTGACGTCCTTGATCATGGTCACTTCCAGACCCACGGCCTGCAGCGCGCGGATAGCGGCTTCACGGCCCTGGCCGGGACCCTTGACGAAGACCTCAACGGTCTTCAGGCCATGCTCCATAGCGGCGCGGGCAGCCGTCTCGGCTGCGGTCTGAGCCGCGAAGGGAGTGGACTTCTTGCTGCCGCGGAAACCCAGTCCGCCGGAGGAAGCCCAGGAAATAGCATTGCCCTGAGTATCGGTAACGGTTACCATGGTGTTGTTGAAAGAAGAACGGATATGGACCTGGCCACGCTCAATGTTCTTCTTCTCCCGCCGACGGCGGATGACTTTCTTTGCCTGTGCCATTGCTGTTCTCCTTTCTTACTTCTTCTTATTTGCGATGGTCTTCTTGGGGCCCTTGCGGGTGCGGGCGTTGGTCTTGCTGCGCTGGCCGCGGACAGGCAGGCCCTTGCGATGACGCATGCCGCGGTAGCAGCCGATCTCGCTGAGGCGCTTAATGTCCAGAGCGGTCTGACGGCGCAGATCGCCCTCGACGATATAGTTGTCGATCACGTCACGGAGCTTCTGCTCCTCGGCGTCAGTCAGATCCTTCACGCGGGTGTCAGGGTTGACCCCGGCCTTTTCCAGGATGTCCTTGGCGCTCTTGCGGCCGATACCATAGATATAGGTCAGGCCGATTTCAATGCGCTTATCCTTGGGCAGGTCAATACCGGCAATACGTGCCATACTTTTTAACCTCCAATCAATCTTAGCCCTGGCGCTGCTTGTGCTTGGGGTTCTCGCAAATCACCATAACACGGCCTTTGCGGCGAATAACCTTGCACTTCTCGCACATGGGCTTCACGGACGGTCTTACCTTCATAAGTTTGTAACCTTCCTTTCAGCGTTTTGTGTCTTAGATTTCGCCGGACGCGGCTTATTTGCTGCGCCAGGTGATCCGGCCACGGGTCAGGTCATAGGGAGACATCTCCACGGTGACCTTATCGCCGGGCAAGATCCTGATGAAATTCATTCTGAGTTTTCCGGAGATGTGTGCCAGAATCATGTGGCCATTTCCAATGTCCACCTGGAAAGTCGTGTTGGGCAGGGACTCTACCACAACGCCTTCCACTTCGATCATGTCGGATTTTGCCAAACGTTATCCCTCCTGGTCCGGTTGGACTTCCCCGCGGTAGGCCGCGAGTGTCCTGCGAAGCTCACTGTTGGTGATCTTCTCGCTGCGTTTGATCTTATCCGCCAGACGGCTGTCATTCTCCGCCACAAACAACACGTGTTTGCGTTTTTTGCGTTTCGGTGACTCCGCCTTGCGGCCTTTTCCGTCTGCCAGCAGGAGGTACTCCCCCTCCACCGCGAGAACGATGAAGAGTTTTCCCTGATCTCTGCCGGCATCGGAACGAACAATATCTGATTTTGCGATCTCCATATACGTCTTTCCTCAGATGGCGGGAGCCGTCAGGATCTCAGGCTCCCCGTCGGTGATCAGAAGCGTATTCTCATAGTGGGCCGCCAACTTGCCGTCCGCAGTCCGGACGGTCCAACCGTCTGGCATCTGGCGGATGGCGGCAGTGCCGGCGTTCACCATGGGTTCAACCGCGATGGTCATGCCCCGAAGAAGCCGGGGGCCGCGGCCGGGATGGCCGTAGTTGGGGATCTCGGGTGACTCGTGCATCTCCGTGCCGATGCCGTGACCGACATACTCACGGACGATGGAGCAGCCGTGACTCTCCACATAACCTTGGATCGCTGCGGAAATATCATACAGCCGGCAGCCTTCCTTGGCGAACTTGATGCCCTCGAAGAAGCTCTGTCTGGTCACATCGATCAGATTCTGAGCCTCCGGAGAGACCTTGCCGCAGGGGAAGGTGGCTGCGCAGTCCCCATGATATCCTCCGATATAGGCGCCTACATCAATGCTGACGATGTCACCCTCCTGCAGCACCCGGGGACCCGGGATACCGTGGATGATCTCATCGTTGACACTGGCGCAGACACTGCCGGGGAATGCCCGGACTCCCGGCGGGCCGGGAAAATGGAGGAACGAGGGAACGGCACCCTGCTTGCGGATGAAATGCTCCACTGCCCTGTCAATCTCCTGGGTTGTTACGCCGGGCTTTACCATTTCCCCTGCCAAAGCACGGGCAGCCGCGGTAATTTTTCCCGCTCGGCGCATCAGTTCGATCTCATGTGCGGATTTGAGCGTAATCATAAGCTCATCTCCTCAGGGCGTTGAGGATGGCCTTGGTTGTGGCCTCCACAGAGGGTTGATTTTCCACCGATCTCAGGAGACCCCTCTCAGCGTAGAAATCCTTGAGAGGTTCCGTCTCCTTATGATAGACCTCAAGGCGGTGCTTGACCGTCTCAGGTTCATCATCGTGACGCTGAATCAGCTTGCCGCCGCAGCTGTCGCACACGCCGGGCACCTTGGGAGGCACAGCCACCAGATGGTAGCTGGCTCCGCAGTGCTCGCAGACGCGGCGGCCGCTCATGCGCTCCATGATCGCCTCATCGGGGATCTCGATGGAGATTACGTCGTCAAACCGGATCCCGGCCTTCTCCAGAGACTCAGCCTGGGCGATGGTGCGGGGCACCCCGTCCAGGATATAGCCGTTCTTGCAGTCATCCTCGTCCAGCCGGTCATGGATGATGCCGATGATGACCTCATCGGGGACCAGCTTGCCGGCCTTCATGTAGGCTTCCGCCTGCTTGCCAGTGGGGGTGCCGTTTTTCACGGCGGCCCGGAGGATGTTGCCAGTGGAGATGGTGGGGATATTCAGCACTTTGCACAGGCGCTCAGCCTGTGTGCCCTTGCCGGCGCCGGGGGCGCCTAACAGGATCATTTTCATGACAGCACGCCTTCCTTTTTATTCCAGGAAGCCCTTGTACTGACGCATCAGCATCTGATTCTCCAGCGCCTTCACGGTCTCAAGCGCAACACCCACCACGATGATGACGGAGGTGCCGCCGATGGCCAGAGAAGAGTTGTCAATGATCTTGCCCACGATCAGGGGGCAGATGGCAACGATACCCAGATAGATGGCACCGAACATGGTGATCCGGTTCAGGACCTTCTGAATGAACTGCACGGTGGGCTGGCCGGGACGGAAGCCCGGAATGAAGCCGCCCTGCTTCTTCAGGTTGTTGGCGATCTCCACGGGGTTGAACTGGATGCTGGAGTAGAAATAGCTGAAACCAATGATCATGATGAAGTACACCACCATGTAGATGACGGACTTCGTATCAATGGCATTGTAGATGCTGTAGGACACAGTACCTTCCTTGGGCATACCGATGAAGGTCCAGATGGTGATGGGCAGAGAAGCAATGCTCTGGGCGAAGATGATAGGCAGAACGCCGGACATGTTCACCTTCATGGGCAGGGTGCTGCTCTGGCCGCCATACATCTTACGGCCCACCTGACGCTTGGCGTACTGCACGGGAATGCGACGCTCAGCGTCATTGATAAAGACAATGAATGCGATCAGAGCCAGCATACCGATGACCAGCAGCGCAATGCTCCAAGGAGCCAGCGCGCCGTTCAGGTAAGCCTGCGCCTGTGCCTCGGTGTAACCGGCAGAGGTCAGGGTCTCCGCAGTCAGAGTGCCTGCGTTGATGGCGGACCATCTCTGGATGCCGTCCTTTATGCCGGAAACCATAGAGGGGATCCGGGCCAGAATACCGGCGAACAGAATGATGGAGATACCGTTGCCTACACCGAACTCGGTGACCTGCTCGCCCATCCACATCACGAAGGAGGAACCTGCGATCAGAGTCACGATGATGACCAGTGCCACCCAGATGCCGTCCTGCTCCAGGAGGTTGTAATTCTTCATCATGAAGTAATAGCCAATGGCCTGGAGAATGGCGATCGCCACGGTAGCGTAGCGGGTGATGGACTGGATCTTCTTCTTACCTTCCTCGCCGCCGTCACGGGCCAGCCGCTCCAGAGCGGGGATGGCCACAGTCAGCAGCTGGATGATAATGGAACTGTTGATATAAGGCTGGATGCTCAAGGCAAACACGGTGGCGGTGGCAAAGGCGCCGCCGCTCATCACGTTGTAAAGGCCCAGCAGGCCGGTGCCCCAGACCTGCATCTGCAGGGCCAGAGCGTCCCGGTTGATATAGGGCACCATGATGGCGTTGCCGAGACGGAAAATCAGCAGGATCAGGAGAGTAAAAACGATCTTTTTCCGCAGCTCAGGGATGCCCCATGCTTTGCGAATGGTTTGGATCATTTTACTTCACCTCTGCCTTTCCGCCCGCTGCCTCGATAGCCTCCTTGGCAGAAGCGGAGAAAGCAGAAGCCTCGACAGTGACCTTCTTGGTGACCTTGCCGTTGCCCAGAACCTTGAAGCCATACTCGCACTTGGACAGGATGCCCTTGGCCAGCAGAGCCTCGACGTTGACGACGTCGCCGTCCTCAAACACGTTCAGGGCACTCAGGTTGATGATCTCCAGCGGGGTTGCGAAAATGTTGTTGAAGCCGCGCTTGGGCAGACGGCGTGCCAGAGGCATCTGGCCGCCCTCGAAGCCAATACGGACCTTGCCGCCGGAACGGGCCTTCTGACCCTTGTGGCCGCGGCCGCCGGTCTTGCCATTGCCGCTGCCGGCGCCCCGGCCCTTGCGGTAAGCCTGACGGACGGAGCCCTCAGCGGGAGACAGTTCGCTCAATTTCATGATTCCGTCCTCCTTTACTTCTCTTCGGTGACCTGCAGCAGGTAGCCGATCTTGGCGATCTTGCCGCGGGTGGAATCGTTATCGGGCTGCACGGTGACGTCACCGATCTTACGCAGGCCCAGGGAATGTGCGGTGGCAACCTGCTTCTCCAGGCGGCCGTTCAGGCTCTTAGCGAGCTTGATCGTAATATTCTTAGCCATTTCTCAGCGCCTCCTTAACCCACGATCTCTTCGACGCTCTTGCCGCGGATATGGGCGACATCCTCAGGACCACGCATGCTCTTGAGGCCCTGGAAGGTGGCAGCGACGACGTTGTTGGGGTTGTTGGAACGCAGGCACTTGGAACGGATATCCTTGATGCCTGCGGCCTCGACGACGGCACGCACAGCGCCGCCGGCGATGATACCGGTACCGGGAGCAGCGGGCTTCATCAGCACGCGGCCGGCGCCAGCCTCGCCAACAGTCTCATGAGGAATGGTGCTGCCGGACATGGTCACAGTGATCATGTTCTTCTTAGCGGCTTCCAGGCCCTTACGGATGGCCTCGGGGACCTCAGCGGCCTTGCCCAGACCATAGCCGACCTTGCCCTTGCCGTCGCCCACGACCATCAGCGCGGAGAACTTCATGACACGGCCGCCCTTGACGGTCTTGGAAACACGGTTGAGGTAAACGAGCTTTTCGATATACTCGCTCTGTTCTCTTTCAAATCTTGCCATTTCTCGTTTCCTCCTCCCTTAGAATTTCAGGCCGCCTTCACGGGCGCCCTCAGCCAGAGCCTGCACACGGCCGTGATAGAGATAGCCGCCGCGGTCAAACACGACGTTCTCAATGCCCTTGGCCAGAGCGCGCTCAGCGATCAGCTTGCCAACAGCGGAAGCAGCGGTCACATTGCCGCCGTAACCTTCGATGGCCTTGTCCAGGGAGGAAGCGGAAGCCAGGGTCACGCCGTTCACATCGTCGATGATCTGGGCATAGATGTTGGCCTCGCTGCGGAAAACGTTGAGACGGGGGCACACGGGAGTGCCGGAGATCTTAGCGCGAACACGCTTATGACGCTTCATGCGCTGCTTATTGGTATTAGGTCTAGTAATCATTTCGGCACACCTCCTTACTTCTTGGCGCCGGTCTTACCAACCTTACGGCGGATGACCTCGTCAGTATACTTGATGCCCTTGCCCTTATAAGGCTCGGGAGGACGCTTTTCACGGACTTCCGCCGCAAACTGGCCCACCTTCTGCTTATCGGGACCGGAGATGACGATCTTGTTCTGAGCGGGGACATCAATGGTGATGCCGTCGATCTCAGGAACGATGACCTGATGAGAGTAGCCCAGGTTCATGACCAGGTTCTTGCCCTCCTTGGCGGCACGGTAACCGATACCGTTGACCTCCAACTCCTTCTTGAAGCCTTCGCTGACGCCGACGACCATGTTGTGCAGCAGCGCACGGGTCATGCCGTGCAGAGCGCAGTGCAGCTTGTCGTCAGAGGGGCGCTTGACATGGATGACGTTGCCCTCCTGCTCCAGGATCATCTCCGGACGCAGAGCCTGCGTCAGAGTACCCTTGGGGCCCTTGACGGTGACAACGTTGTTCTCCGCAATGGTGACTTCCACACCGGCGGGGACGGTAATGGGCATTCTGCCAATTCTCGACATTGTTCAATACCCTCCTTACCAAACAAACGCAAGGACTTCACCGCCGACGTGTGCTGCACGAGCAGCCTTGTCGGTCATGACGCCCTTAGAGGTGGATACGATCGCAATACCAAGACCACGCAGCACACGGGGCAGCTCATCGGCACCCACGTACACACGCAGACCGGGCTTGGACACACGGCGCAGACCGGAGATGACCTTCTCCTTGCCGGCGTTGTACTTCAGGGTGATGTGAATGGTCCCCTGGGTACCGTCGTCCACGACCTGATAGGCCTTGATGTAGCCCTCATCCAGCAGGATCTGAGCGATGCTCTTCTTCATGTTGGAGGCAGGGACGTCAACGGTCTCATGCTTGGCATTGTTGGCGTTGCGGATACGGGTCAGCATATCGGCAACAGGATCAGTGATGTGCATACTTGTTTCCTCCTAATTTAGAGTTACAGGGAAAGCCCTGTTGAGGTAGCGAGGTATCACT
>OGNU01000805.1_pt1 | contig 12228 bp, 14 predicted proteins | sample 1573581 | NCBI WGS metagenome assembly OGNU01 (sample SAMEA2581992, study PRJEB24529) | metagenome | biome: Human gut stool | place: China | collected 2011 | reverse complement strand
TCCTGAAACTTTTTTGTAATACTCTGAATAACAGATGTGTTACAAAGCATGTTTTCATAACGGAGGACACGGGAGGAAAAAGACAGACACATTATAATATTCGCACGCGCGTATAAGGACGGAAAAAGGAAGGAACCCATACGAAAACAGCAGACGGAAAAACAAGGAAAGACGGAAAAGAAGCAAGTCCGAAGGACAACCGGACAGGTTACGAAACACAAACCACAGAGCTCTCAAAAGTGCTGACTCCGCAAACACAGGGGAAAAACTGTAGGAGAAAAAATAGAAAAACAGTCGCATCAAGCTCGGATCATACTTCCCCACCAAAGTCCGACAAACCCAAAATTCCGAATAAAGAAATGAAACTTAGTTCCTGTTTAACTGTTGTTCCGTATTCTTTTGAAAGTTTTTTTAAAGAAAATTTAAATAGATTTTCATATTGCAAAGCAATTCCTATCTCACACTCCAACTTTCCCCCAATAACACCCGAGCATGTTGCCTACAACCAAAAACAGTTCTTATAACCTGTCTTCCCCATTTATTTTGTACCTTTGCCACACATTGAAAATCTATAAACCGAAATATTATAAAACTATGGCAAAGGAATTAGAATTAAAGTACGGCTGCAATCCCAACCAAAAACCGTCACGCATCTTCATGCAAGAAGGGGAATTGCCTATCGAAGTATTAAACGGACGTCCCGGATACATCAATTTTCTGGACGCTTTCAACAGCTGGCAACTGGTCAAAGAATTGAAAGAAGCTACCGGACTACCCGCAGCAGCCTCCTTCAAGCATGTCAGTCCGGCAGGAGCCGCAGTAGGAATCGAGTTGAATGACACCTTGAAGAAAATTTATTTTGTGAATGACTTGCCACTTACCCCATTGGCTACCGCATATGCCCGTGCTCGTGGCGCTGACCGCATGTCTTCTTACGGAGACTTTATCGCATTGAGCGATACTTGCGACGAAGCTACCGCGCGCCTCATCAACCGTGAAGTTTCAGACGGCGTCATAGCTCCCGATTACACACCGGAAGCGCTGGAAATCCTGAAAAACAAACGCAAGGGAACATACAATGTAATTAAAATAGACCCAGCTTACCGCCCTGCACCTATTGAACACAAAGATGTATTCGGCATTACTTTTGAACAGGGCCGCAACGAAATCAGACTGGACGAAAGCCTGCTGACTCATATTCCAACTAAAAGCCAGCATTTTCCAGACGAAGCAAAACGCGATTTGATTATTGCCCTTATCACCTTAAAATATACACAAAGTAATTCTGTTTGTTATGTAAAAGACGGGCAGGCTATCGGCATCGGTGCCGGCCAGCAAAGCCGCATCCACTGTACACGTCTTGCCGGTAATAAAGCGGATATATGGTATTTGCGCCAACATCCTAAAGTAATGAATCTGCCGTGGGTAGAAAAAATCCGCCGTGCAGATCGTGATAATACAATTGATGTCTATATCAGTGACGATCATGAAGATGTTCTGGCTGACGGCATCTGGCAACAATTCTTCACAAAAAAACCGGAAGTGCTGACTCGCGAAGAAAAGCGCGCATGGCTGGATACCATGAAGGGGGTATCATTGGGTTCGGATGCTTTCTTCCCATTTGGTGACAATATAGAACGTGCGCATAAGAGCGGAGTGGAATACATAGCACAAGCCGGAGGCTCTGTACGTGATGACCATGTAATTGACACTTGTGACAAATACGGCATCACCATGGCATTCACTGGTGTTCGTTTATTCCATCATTAATTATTCTCAGTGCAAATTGCAACACGGATTTACAGATATAAAGCAAACCATACTTAGCCTGTAAGATCCGTGTTTACAATCCATATAAAAAATCGTCTTAAAATTTATATCCCGCTGTTACAAAGCCGGTAATATTCTTCCCTTGAAGTTCTTTTTGAAGTTTGCACAGCCCTAATCGTCCTTCCACTCCTATCACATAATGCCGGTATTCCACCGATAAACCTATCGCCACTCCATAATCGAAACGACGCAGATCAAGTCCATCTTTGCCAAAAGTATTTATTTCAACCACATTTCCAGTATTCCAATCCGGTGTAGACGATGATGACCAGCTATACCCTAAAGCCTTGGTTTTGCCACCAATCCCCCATGCGCCATAGGGACCTGCCGCAACAAGTATATAAGTATTCCGATCCATTGCAAACCGGGCTGCCACCATTACAGGCAACTCCAAATAGGATGCATTTACTTTAGCCTGAGCCGAAATTCCATCTGTTTCAACAATCGTATGATTAGTGCCTTTGGAAACAAACGAAACGCCTGTTTGTAAAGACCAGATCTTATCAAAAGGGCACTCCAAGCCAATGCCTAATTTATACGCCAGCTTTACTTTAGGAGATCCCATATTATCACCTATAATATTTGCCATGCCTATACCGGCCTTTATACTCCAATCCACCTGACTCTGAGCCGGAGTCACCATGCTTACCATCATAAACAGTGCAAAAAGAAGTAGTTTTATCACTCTTACCTTATCTATTAATGCCATATCCCTAAAAAATTGTGTCTTTAATCATAATCTGCAAATATAGCTTTTATTTCATAAACCACGCTTCATCTAAAAAAATGGCTGCTTCTTTCTAAAAGAGAAACAGCCGTTCTTTATATATTTAAAGGTAAGATTATATCTGTGGTCAGAATTTATAACCGATAGTGGCCAATGCAGAAAGGTTATGAGCACTAACACCGCTAGCTACTTTAGTAAAACTTGTGCCAGTTTCAACACCTACAACTATGTTGCCAAATTCAAAAGCAACTCCTAACCCCAAACCGGCATCGAACCTTTTTAAACCATCATCACCGAAAGTATCAGCCTTCTCGGATACACCATCTATTTTAGTTTTTCCGCCAACTCCATAAGCCAAATACGGACCACCTTTGAAAAGAAGATCAAAATTGCTGGCCGTATGTATCCGAGCACCAACCATCAAAGGCAGTTCCAGATAAAGCTGGTTGATCGTCACATCAACCACGTCCCAAGCATCAGTTACTCCATCACCTTTCACACCTTTAGAAATAAAGTTCAAACCTGTCTGGAAAGACCATATATTAGTATTAGCAAAAGGTACTTCCAAACCTATACCCACCTTATAAGCAAATTTAGCATCTGTACCATCCGTATCATCACCATACCAATTTGACATACCAATACCCGCATTCACATTCCATTTCAGATTTGATTGTGCAGAAACACCTAGTGTAACCAATGACAATAAAATAAAAAAGGCTAGTTTTTTCATGACTGTTTGTTTTTAGTTAATAATAAATTTCAGTTCCCAATTCCTTTATACCGTCATTACATTCACAAATATAAGCTTTATTTTGGAAACCAGTCCTAATGTGTAAAGAAAATAAGCGGAATCTTTCATAAAATGAAAAATTCCGCTCACCAAACTATTATACAGTTATATGATTCCTGATTATCAGATACATTTATATATGATTAGAATATATAATGAAAGCCAAAGTTTAACTCATCCGTATCAAAATCTATACCAACATTTTCACTCTCATATCCATGATTCTCTTTTTTGGAATATCCAAGAAAACCATACTTGGCAACCAGACAAAAATGATCAGACAATTTGATGGCAATACCCGGTTTAATACCAATATTCCACGAATTCAAAGCGTCATTCCCCTTCGTTTTTGAAGTAGAAAAGCCAAATCCGCCATCGGCAAATAACCGGACTACATCACTATTCAAAAAGAAATAACGTGCATAAGGAGCAATAGTGAAAGTATTAGTTTTCACATCACCGCTTTTATTATATTCATAACCGACTACTGTACCGACAGACCAATCTTCATTTAGTTCATAACCGACCTCCGGCAGAATCTTGAAAGTAGTATTCTTAACTTCTGTTCCTTCTGTTTCCACTTTATCAGAACCTACTCCAAATGTTCCACCTACATACACCTGCGCATTTGCAGTAATAGCAATCAATGCTACAATAATAGACAATACAATCTTTTTCATCTCTTTTGTCATTTTTAAATTAAACTTTTTACCTATTAATCCACGCCGAAGAGGTTTGCCTTCTTTGTGTTTTACATTGCAAAGGTACAGTTTATTCTATGTTTTACAACATATTTTATATAAAAACGAATAATTCCAAAACAAAGGAGAGGATAATTGTTTAATTATTAATAAAGTACTGAATATTAAATTCAATCTACATTCCTATTTATTCTTATGTCTGTTAGCACGTTTTTTACGAAACTCAGCTTTCATCTTGGCAGCTCCCGACCCATGCAACCCTGTTATATAGCTTTTCTTTTTAGCCTTGGTCTTCACTTTATCTTCTTGCTTACCACTAGGAGATTTACCACCTTTGAATACAATTCCTTCGGTGATTGCTTTTTCTATGTCCATCGTCTATTTTTTAGGTGTTAAATTCTGTTTTACTATCACTCTATTGCCGGCTTTGGTACAAACAATTTCCGTTTTGTGCAAAGTACGGTCTTTCATATCAAAAATCAGATTCGGATTGAAATGTTGTCCATCTATCCGGAATTCCAGATGAAGGTGTTCAGTAGTGGCACGTCCGGTTCTGCCTGTCAATCCTACTGCATCACCGGCCTTCACGATATCTCCGGATTTTACCAAATTCCGGGAATTATGACTATAAATACTTTCCAATCCATTATCATGACGCACAACAACTACATTTCCATAAGCAGCGTATGTTTTTGCCATACGTACTATTCCATCAAACGCACAACGGATAGTATCATTGGCCTTAGTCTTTATATCCGTTCCACTGTGCCCCCGGCGGGCTCCGTATGCAGAAATCACTTTACCACCGGGAAGAGGAAAACAATATTCATTCTCTTTTATACTATCCAGATGAATGGAGAAACTTTTGCGCCCGTTAAAGAGCCCGGGAGTCTTGACTCTGATATGGTTTACTTCCATTGCGGTAAAATTACTCTTGGCCGGCCCCCCAGCCCATGCCGCCACACTTATGAACAATAAAAATAGTAATTGTGTGCTTTTCATTATCTCATTTTAAAAATAAATTAATTCTTCATCCTTGGACGCTGCAAACTCTTTCAAGAGCTCCAACATATAATCTGCCGCTTCCTGCAAACCTTCCTTGCCGCTATATCCATTAATAATAGTCAGCAGATGCGTAGTTCCTGCCTCCAGTTTAGTACGCTCGTTATCACTGGTCGGCGTACCGATTCCGCCCATAGCATCTCTGTAAACAGGCATTCCTTCTATATTCAACTCTCCACGTCCTATCCCTTCATAAGGCTCTCCGGATTTACCGATACCCAACACCAATGTATCTCCTTGTATTTTATCCGCATCAAAGCCACCGATGGAATATCCGTAACGAATAGATACCAAGTTAATAAGATCTACCAAAGTATCTATCTGATACAAGGAAATTCCACGCAGGATTCTACGGCAGAGCGCTTCCCCCGAAGGACGATAACGGCTAGGGTCTTTCCCACATTTCTTATAAGCCTCCCGAGTGGCATGAATCGTAACCATATCCTTAATGGAATCCGTAGTGTACATTTCACGATAGCATATAGTGAACTCGTCTATCTTTTTCCACAAAGATTCGCTATAAGCAGTGTTCTCTACCGTAGCACGGATGGCTATACCGGCAAACTGCGGACAGGCTTTCTTTATTTCTTCCGATACTTTTATTTCCATATTTATTTTTATACTGCGTTCTTCCAATGAGTGTGTTCCTCAGACACCTAAAAGAATGCCCGATAATATCCTTCCCGACCGGATTCCTTGCCGGCGGGCCGAAAAGAAATCATCGTTATTATGATACGTACAAATGCCGGATATCTCAATATGTTCAGGCTTCACACCGTATGCCAACAATTGCTGACGGTTGGCTTCCCACAAATCAATATGCCATTTTGCTTCTTTACGGGCAATCTGATTCATATCAAACCCCGCCTCACAAAAAGCTTGATAAACTTCATCCCCTACTTCAAAAGCCTCCAATGAAATACTGGGACCGATGCAAGCTATGAGATCTTTCCCTTGCGAGCCGTATTGGTTATCCATGACTGAAACTGTCTTCTCCACAATCCGGGCCACCGTACCACGCCATCCGGCATGAATGGCAGCCACTACCTTCTTTCGGGTATCATATAATAAAACAGGAACACAATCGGCCGTAGATACACACAAGCAATAACCGGGAATGTCTGTTACCAATGCATCCACTCCTTCCAATTCAGTATTTACCTGAATAGTATCCACAACTTTCACATGGTCACTATGGGTCTGATGCGGAATTACGAGTTCTACCGATTCCCCGGGTAACAAGCTACGCAGCAATTCCCGGTTGCGATTCACATCTTCTGCCTCGTCCCCACAATATCCGTTACAATTGAACGAAGCGTAGTTTCCCTTACTACAACCTCCGTGACGGGTGGTAGAAAAACAAGAAATGTTGGGATATGCCTTCATCAGCTCATATCCCAACATTTTATTATCTGATGTCAGCCGTTTCATTTCTTTTCCTCTTCTTCGTCCCAATTCTCATCTTCATATTCATAATCGAAGTCATCATCGGCATCTTCTTCATATTCATATTCAAAGTCCTCATCCTCACCCATGTCTTTCAACTCTTCCTGCAGTTTGGCAACATCTTTGGCGCGATGAACAATTGTTTCCGTACGGACACCTTCCAACTTATTGCTGTCCTTATTCAATTCTGTCCATAAAATATCCTTCAGCTGCTGTATCCCCAAGCCAGTTACCGACGAGATAAAGATATGCGGAACATTATCCGGCAATGTCGGCTCCAACATGGCAATCAGTTCTTCATCCAACATGTCACTTTTGGTAATGGCAAGCACACGTTGTTTATCCAACATTTCCGGGTTGAAGGTAGCCAACTCATTCAGCAGGATTTCATATTCCTTACGGATATCATCTGTATCACCCGGTAGCGGAGATTTGACACCTGATTTTCCGGTAGACTGTGCAGCCGGTTTCACTACCGGTGTGGTAGGAGCAGCCGGAGAGTTCGGCAATGGGCGTACTACCGGTTTTGCAGGTGCCGCCTTCGGCTGTTTTTCCATTTCTACTTTATAGTGCGTACCGTTCACTTCTACATGAGCGATATTGTCTTCGATATCTCCAATGGTCACTTTATATGAGTTACCGTTGATTTTATATTTATATTCTTTCATCGTTTTATCTTTTTAAGGGTTGACTTACTTTTTGGGAGTTTCACGCAAGGTGTAAATCTTCGAACTCCACGGTGAATAGCTACGTTTCACACGAGTGATAGTCAGTACCGTTTCTTCTACGTCGTGTACCTCATCTTGCATTTCGTGCAATGCCATAGAAATTGCGGCATAAACTTCGCCCGGAGCTTGTGACAGTTCTTTGGCTGTTTCCTTGTCGATACCTTTTGACTTCATCGTATTGCGTTTGCTCAAGTTCACGGCTACTTTACCTACAATCTTGAAAGAGATATAAAGAAGTATCAATCCGCAGAATACCACACTCATCGCCGAGATAGACATACCGATACCTACAGAGTCATGTTCTTCGAACTTCTCCATTTTAGCATTGCTGTCGAGCGTCTTGTTATTCGTACTTGGAGTCACATATTTGTCACTACTTCCACCTTTTACTTCCCAATTTGCCGCTCCGTCACTTATACGTGCGTATGATTGGTTAGGACCCAGAACTCCTGCCGGTACTACAATCTGATCAAGTAGCTTCTTGCCGGAATCGAATAAGCCAATCCAGTTGGCAGTCTCAGGGTTCAATTTGCAACTTGTGTGAAAGGTACCACGGTTAGGTTCACCATCCGCCCAGAATAGAGCATGCTGGCGGGGTTTAACTAACGTTAGTACATCACCTTTAGGGATAAAATAGGTAACTGTATCACCCGGCTGATTGCTTACTTTCAGTAAACATCCCGCCAAGTCTGCGCTACCGTATGATTTGTTGAATACTTCGATCCATGCGCTGTGCAGTCCGTAATCATCCTGAAAATTACTTTGATTGTCTATCAGGACTTCGTTCAGCATTAGCTTACTGTTTGTCTTTTTCTCTCCGCAAGAGGTCAGTCCAACCAGTAACAGCAAAGAAAGGAATATTCCAATTTTGGTTTTGCTCATAATCTTTCTTGTTTTAATGTGAAAAGTTGGATTACAATGGAATATTGCCATGCTTCTTAGCCGGGTTAGTCAGCTTCTTAGTCTGCAGCTGCTGTAAAGCGCGGATAACGCGGAAACGTGTGTTACGCGGTTCAATCACATCGTCAATGTACCCGTATTTCGCTGCGTTATAAGGATTGGCAAACAGTTTCGTGTATTCTGCTTCTTTTTCTGCAAGGAACTGAGCCGGGTTTTCCTGTTCTTTTGCTTCGCGTGCGTACAACACTTCTACTGCACCTGCACCACCCATTACTGCAATTTCGGCTGTCGGCCATGCGTAGTTCATATCACCACGGAGTTGCTTACAGCTCATCACGATGTGAGAGCCACCGTAAGACTTACGCAGAGTGATAGTTACCTTAGGTACAGTAGCTTCACCATAAGCATACAGCAATTTGGCGCCATGGAGGATAACGCCGTTATACTCCTGACCTGTTCCCGGAAGGAATCCCGGTACGTCTACCAATGATACGATAGGAATATTGAAGGCGTCGCAGAAACGGACGAAGCGTGCGCCCTTGCGGGATGCGTTGCTGTCGAGCACACCTGCCAGATACTTCGGCTGGTTGGCAACGATACCTACGGACTGTCCGTTGAAACGTGCGAAACCGATAATGATATTCTTTGAATAATCTTTTTGGATTTCGAGGAACTCACCATTATCTATGATAGCGCCAATTACCTCGTACATATCGTACGGCTTGTTCGGGTTATCAGGAATGATGTCGTTCAGGGAATCTTCCAGACGGTCGATAGGGTCTGTACAGTCTACATAGGGAGCTTCTTCCAGGTTGTTCTGGGGAATGTAGCTCAACAGTTTGCGGATAAGAGCCAAACCTTCTTCTTCTGTCTGTGCAGTAAAATGAGTAACACCAGATTTGGTGGAGTGAACGCTCGCGCCACCCAGGTTTTCCTGGCTTACGTCTTCTCCGGTTACAGTCTTTACTACCTTCGGACCGGTAAGGAACATGTAGGATGTACCTTCCATCATCAGCGTAAAGTCAGTCAATGCAGGAGAGTAAACGGCACCACCGGCACAAGGACCGAAAATACCGGAAATCTGCGGAATGACACCCGAAGCAAGTATGTTACGTTGGAAGATTTCAGCGTAGCCAGCCAAGGCATTAATACCTTCCTGAATACGTGCACCGCCCGAGTCGTTGATACCGATACACGGAGCACCCATTTTCATGGCTTGGTCCATAATCTTACAGATTTTCAGAGACATGGTTTCGGACAGTGAACCGGCAGAAACTGTGAAGTCCTGTGCGAAGACATAAACCAGACGGCCCTCGATTGTACCGCAACCGGTTACCACACCGTCACCGGGGTAGTGTTTCTTTTCCATGCCGAAGTTCGTGCATCTATGTTCTACGAACATGTCCATTTCTTCGAAACTGCCTTCGTCAAGAAGCATGGCTATACGCTCACGAGCTGTATATTTACCCTTCTCGTGTTGCTTTGCAATCGCTTTTTCACCACCACCGAGACGTGCTGCAGCGCGGCGGTCTATAAGCTCTTTAATCTTTTCAAGTTGATTACTCATGAATTTATATTCTTTAAGTGTTTATACAATTTATGATTTGATGATTTTACAGTCTTGCTTATTCCGGTTTCTCGCAAAGCTCGGTCAGGACACCGAGAGTTGACTTCGGATGCAGGAATGCAATGTTCAGACCTTCTGCACCTTTGCGGGGAGCTTTGTCTATAAGGCGGATACCTTTTTCTTCGACTTCTGCAAGCGCACCGGCCACTCCGTCTTCAACGGCAAATGCCAGATGATGCATGCCACCGTTACCGTTGTTCTTTTCGATGAACTTGGCAATTGTGCTTTCGGGAGAAGTAGGTTCCAACAATTCGATCTTTACATCGCCCACTTTCAGGAAAGCGGTTCTAACTTTCTGATCTTCCACGGTTTCGATGTTGTAGCATTTCAAACCTAAAACGTTTTCGTAGTACGGAAGGGCTTCTTCAATGCTCTTAACGGCAATGCCCAGATGCTCAATGTGTGAAATCTTCATAACTATATAAATTAATGTTAGTATTGTATCCTTTTTAATAAAGGTATAAAGCAGCACAAAGAAAGAGAATTCTTCCTTAATAAAGAAATTTTTCATCAATTAATTCATGGATAATTGAACTTTAGAAGGATTTTTTCAGACTTTAGATAGAGACCGGTTGTTTTCCTAATATCGTCCGCTAACGGACATCCCCACTGTCCGAAAATGAACACTTACCCCTCTATGAAACCTTCCCGGCCACTTGGCACACTCTTTGCTTTTCTGTTTGCGACAATTTTAAAGATTGAACATGAAAAAGAATATTTTACTTGCAGTTTGTTTTTTGATGCCGTTGGCAACCATGGCGCAGAATGATACTTTGGGACATGAACGCAATATTACGCTGTCGGAGGCCATTGTACTGGCCCGTACGCAGTCTGTGGATGCTGCTGTGGCATTGAATGAATTGAAAACCGCGTATTGGGAATACCGTACATTCCGTGCGGACTTGTTGCCGGAAGTGAATTTCACCGGTACACTACCCAACTATAACAAGTCCTACAGTACCTACCAGAATTCCGACGGCTCCTATAGCTTTGTCCGCAACAATACACTGGGGCTGTCCGGCCAGCTTTCGGTAGACCAGAACATTTGGTTTACAAGTTTATCTGCCAGCACCTGAAGAGTGAAGTGAAGGCCCACAGGTTCCGCCTGAAGTCATCCCGCATCGACCCGGCGCATCCTCTTATCAGGAAATTTGTAGCCATGAGCATGAAGCCATTCGGCAGTCCTACCCTCAGCGACCAGGCTCTGATGCACTTCCCTTCGTTCAAACTGGGTCCGGGCGAGTCCTCCCGCTCCCATTCTGCCGATGAATTTATCAAAATAAGCGAGATTTCGGATGCAGTAGCTAAATACCGGAAACTCTTGGATGGAGCCAGCATCTGAAAGAGATATTCGTAATCTACATCTCCGCTTTCAGCAGCTTTATCTCCTCTGCCGTCAGCCCCGTCATATCCATGACCGATGCTTCATCCAAACCCTTTGCCAGCATCTTTCTGGCAATCTCAAGGCTTCGCTGGGACATTCCTTCTTCTATGCCTTCAGCTATACCTTCAGCTCTGCCTTTTTCCATACCTTCTTCCATTCCTTTCTGGTATCTGTCATCCAGAAGGGTTCTTTCAACACTTACCGAATCCCAGAATTTATCATAGGCTCTGAGCTCGGCATCTGTAAAACCGGAAACTTCAAGATCTTCTACGGCTTTTCCAATCTCTGGGTCATTAAGCAGGTCGGCAGGAATATCCTTCGTATTGGAATTGATTTCTGTGAGGAAACGGAGCCACAAGACCATCATGCGCTTGTCGGCAATGGAATGAGGAGTGAACTTAGGGAGTTCAATGAAGGTAAAATGCAAGCCTTCGATGATCTTATTGCTGTCCTTATCGTGCACGATGCGGTAGTTGTGGATGAAATCTGGAGTATCATGCGCAAAGATATCATTTATCAGGTTGAGAGAATACACTGGTTGCAGTTCGCTGTATTTTCCGCCCTTTTTTGCCTGACTCACATAGAGCTTGGATGCATTGAACAGTACTCGCTGCTGGAAAGCGTCGGACCATTCCATCTGCATTTCCACGCAGAACTTCCTGCCTCTGACATCGGTGCAGAGTACATCCACTATGGTGTTCTTGCCCCCTTCGAGCTGAGGCACAAGTTCTGTAGGCAGATACTTTATCTCGTGTATCTGCTCTTCTTCGCTGAGTGGCAGGAGGGCGTTCAGAAGACTGATCAGTCTTTTAGGATGATTGCCGAATATCTTCTTGAACGTAAGGTCTGCCTTAGGATCTAAGTACTTCATAACCATCTGTTTTAAAATTCTATAGCGCAAAGTTACGACTTTATTTTTATTCGCACAAGAGTTTTAGACTTTTTTTCAGGCAAAATGAGCTGAAATGTTGAAAAAAAAAAAATCTTTTTCCTCCCGTATTACGTATAGTGTAAAAGATGTAAATGTATA
>OGNU01000803.1_pt1 | contig 12256 bp, 9 predicted proteins | sample 1573581 | NCBI WGS metagenome assembly OGNU01 (sample SAMEA2581992, study PRJEB24529) | metagenome | biome: Human gut stool | place: China | collected 2011 | reverse complement strand
ATTATTATCATGATAAAACCATCGATTTAGTGAACGACGTCAGTTTGTCTCAAACACCGAAACAACAAAGGAGTAAAACCATGAAATTCAACCGTGTAACCGCACTTTTGCTCAGCCTTACGCTGGCTTTCAGCCTTGCCGCCTGCGGGCAGGGCGCGTCCTCTGCATCTTCTGCATCCTCTTCTTCTGCCGCTTCCTCTGCGGCAGCGGAAACCAAGACCGAGGAGCAGCTGCTGGCCGAGGAAAACGAGATCCTTTCCGCAAACGATGCCCTGTGGGAGAAGGTGTTCGCTTCCATGGACAAAAACATGACTGAGACCACCCTCAGCACGAACTACGGCGATTTTCTGCTCAGCTCCGTGGAAAAGGCAAAGGACCAATTCTCGGATGAGGAGTACAAGACCCTGACCGCCGATGCAGAAAAAATCCGTGCCATCGAGGAGCAGATTGCCACCCTTGCCCTCGCGGACGCGGCCGCTTCCGGCGCTGCCGCACAGGGCACTGCCTTCCCCCAGTTTGAGGGCAGCGATTTAGAGGGCAACCCGGTGGACAACAGTCTGTTTGCGGGCAACGCCTTTACGGTGGTGAACTTCTGGTTCAACGGCTGCAAGCCCTGCGTAGAGGAACTGGACGACCTGAACGCCCTGAACGAGAAGGTCAAGGCACAGGGCGGCGAGGTTGTCGGCATCAACACCGAGACGCTGGACGGCAACCAGCAGGGCATTGATGCCGCCAAAAAACTGCTGGCTGCAACGGGCGCAAGCTACCGCAACATCTACTTTGCCTCCGGCAGCGACGCCGGCAAGTTTGCGCTGAACATCATGGCCTTCCCCACCACCTACGTTTTTGACCGGGACGGCAACGTTGTGGGCCAGCCCCTGCTGGGCGGCATCGACAAGGAAGAAAACCTTGCCGCCCTGCAAAAAAATATTGACGCTGCCCTTGCCAAGGACAACGCCAAATAAGCTATTCTCCCCTGCCACGGAAATCAACTTTTAGAGTTCGTCCCAGAGCAGCCGGATGAGGGGCAATTTCCCGTAAGCTGCTGCTCGTTTGCGCCCTCATCAGTCACCTGCGGTGACAGCTTCCCCCCAACCGGGGGAAGCCTTTAGAGAAAATTTGATTTCTGTAATTCCCTGCCGCCTATGGGCGGCTTTTTTTGTTTGCACCGGGCATTGTCATGCACGCCCGGGCGCCGGACGGAATACGCTGGGGCAGAATCATACTTTTACCAGCAAAGGAGCGTATCTCCATGAAGAACACCGGAACTCTCCGCATCCAGGCCTTTGCGGCCCGTCAGTCCAGCCCTATCGAGGGTGTGACCGTCACCGTCAGCGGCAACGGCTTCACCGCCACCCGCCTGACCGACGCCGAAGGCAACGCCGACGACGTCACCCTTCCCCCCCCCGCCTGTGCTCTCTCGCTGGACGAGAACAACACCACGCAGCCCCCCTACGTGGTCTGTGACCTCGTGGCCTCCAAGACCGGCTACCGCACCGTCCGCATCCAGGGCGTGCAGGTCTTTCCCGGGCAGGTGACGCTGGCCCAGCCCGAGATGATCCCCGACACCGAGGAGATGCGGGACACGCCCAACGTCCCCATCGTCATCCCACCCCACAGCCTCTTCACCGGCGACGGCGGCAGCGGCCCGAACCCGTTCCTCGCCTGTGTTCCGCGGGTGCTGGACCGGGTCATCATCCCCAAGAACATCACCGTCCACCTCGGCAAGCCCGCCGCCTCGGCCCGGAACGTCACCGTCTCGTTCCGCAGCTATATCGCCAACGTGGCGTCCAGTGAGGTGTATCCGACCTGGGCTGACGAAAACAGCCCAGCGGGGCAGCTAAACTGCCTGCCGACTCAGAAATTCCATTCGATCGTGATTTTTTGCTCTCCGGTAAGCGGATCTTTTGGGCTGACGATGACCCGATGAACCAGCAGTACAACAAGTTCGCGGGTCAGCTGCGAAACCTGTGCCAGTTCACGGACACGCTGCCTCTGCGTCTGGACCCCACCGGTTTCTTCCTGCTGTTGTTCCAGTTCCGCTTCCAATGTATCGATCCGGGTCTCTGCCTTTTTCACTTCTTCCAGAAAGGTCTGGTTCATTTCAGAAAACTGAACGGCATCGATCAAACCTGACACCTTATCCAGATACAGCTCCTGCATGGCCTTGCGCCGCCGGGCTGCTTCGCTCTTCAACCGTTTCAGCTCGTCACGCCTGGCCTGCTCTCGCTGCCGGATGGGGTCATCCTGTTCTGGAAGGGGAACTTTTTCAGGGTCAAAATAGTCTGCCGCATACGCCCGGATACGTTCCAGTACCGCATTCTCCAAGGCGTCCATATCGGTACAGGTCTTGTTGCCGCACACTTCCGGTGCGCGCTGGTGCATCCGGCAGCGAACATAGCGTCTTTGTGTTCCATCCGCTCTCGGCTGACGGCCAGTTTGCTCCATGCAGCTGCCACAGCATCCACAAACCACCTTTTTTGCCAGCGGATGGATCGTTCCCTTCTCGCCGCTCCGGGTGCGCTCCTGCATCATCCTCTGGACCGTTTCAAACATTTCTCGCTCAATGATCGCTTCATGCGTATTTTCTACAACGATCCACTGCGATTTTGGAAGCCAAATCGTCTTTTCAGACTTGTAACTTATCTTTTTATGCTTTCCCTGCACCATATTTCCGATATAAAGCTGATCATGCAATATTTGATATACGGTGGGACTGCTCCAAAGAGCCGCATTTGTATTTTTTAATGCACTGCGGTAATGGATGCCATGCAGCTGCTTATAGGCTGTTGGGCTTGGAATTTTTTCGTCATTCAGGATGCGTGCGATCCTGTGTGCGCCGATCCCGTTAAGAGCCATGGAAAAGATCCGCCTTACCACCTCGGCTGCTTCCGGGTCGATGATGAGTTTTCCTTTTGCATTTGGGTCTTTGCAGTATCCATACCGTGCAAAAGAGCCGATGAACAGCCCCTCTTTCCGCTTGTGGTCAAGCACCGAGCGGACATTGGTGGACAGATCTTCCAGATACCACTCGTTGATCAGGCCGTTGATCTGGCGGGATTTTTTGTTCGCGGTATCGTTGGTATCCACATGGTCTACCACCGCAATGAAGCGGACGCCCCACTCCATGAACTTACCGTGCAGATACTTTTCCACGAGTTCCATGTCACGGGTAAAACGGGATTGCGTTTTGGCCAGTACCACATCAAACTGATGTTCGCTTGCGGCTTGCAGCATCGAGTTGAATGCCGGACGGTTCCGGTCGATGCCGGAATAATCCTCATCCGAATAGATCTGGTAAATATCAAATCCTTTCTCAATGGCGTACTGGAGCAGCATCGACTTTTGATTCTGAATGCTCTCCGATTCACCGATTTTATCTTCATCTTCTTTGCTCAGGCGGCAATAAATTGCTGCTTTCATGATCTGCCCCCTTCTTTTTGTACACGAGCATCCATGCGCAGCATAACGCGTCTCTCCTTCCAATTCAGGGATGCCGCATCAGGCACAGGATCTTGAAGGAACGGCATTGAGCAATCCATCGATGATATAACGCTCAAATTCCTTTTGAAACCGTTCTTTGCGCTGTTCGTTGTTGTCCGAACGAAATTTTTCGTGCAGAATAAAAGGAGTTTTTTTCATCGAATCCCCCTTTTCGGTCCACCTGGTCGTGATCTGTGTCACTTCAGTCTATTTCCAGTCAGCGAAATTCAGAACTTGCCATATTTTTCATGCAAAATATTGCAAGACGTTCAAAATCAACTTGAAACACTTTTGCCGCAATGGTACAATTATATTGTCATTTTATGGAAACTCGGCGCAAAGCCCCGTGCGGACAGGCCGCAAGCGTCGGAGTTCCTGTGGGATGTGTAAGAATCGCTAAGGCAGCACTGCGCCGCTGCACCTGCGCAGTATTGCTTTCCGAAAATGTGAGAAAGTATATTTATATGATGAAAAAGATCTCCCGCCGCTCGTTTTTGCAGGTCTGCGGCATTACTGCGGCAGCGGCAGCACTGACCGCCTGCGGCGGTAAGACCGAAACGGCTAAAAAAGACGGTGCTCACGAAGCCGTCACCTTTATGGCACCTTATAAGGAGATAGAAGCCTTTATTGAGCAGGTACACAGCGTTTACCCGAAGGAAGCCGGCATGGACGAACATCTCTCCAAACCCGTGGACATTGCAGCACTGGAACAGACGGTAAAACGCTTCCGCGTTACCCTTTCCCATAAAAAAAAAAAATAGCGGAAAAGCGCGTTTCCGCAGATGAAACACACAAATGATGTAGAAGAGGGTCAGAACGTGAATACACTTTCCGAGATCGAGGAATATTACAAAGCGCGTGAGCAGCAGCTGTTGAAAAAACTTCATCAACAGGGAGCCGCTCTTGCCGCAGCGGAGCAGGCGCTGAAACAACTGACCGAAAATCAGAAAGTATCGGAGGACGAAACAGCCCGACAGCGCGCTGCACGGGAGCAGGCATTCGAAGAAAAGCTCTATCGGGATCCGCTGACAGGAATTTACAACCGCCGCTATTACGAAGAAGTTGCCCGCAAAACCATCGGCCCGGCGGGTGTCGCACTGATGGATGTGGATGATTTCAAGATCTGCAACGATACCTATGGGCATTACGCCGGAGATATGGCACTGAAAACGGTGGCAAACACCATCCAGTCCTGCATCCGGAAGTCGGACCTGCTCATCCGCTATGGCGGAGACGAATTTCTGCTGGTGTTACCCGGCATTCCGGGAGACTTTTTGCAGACCAAACTGGAACAGATCTGCACCGCCGCGCAGATGGCATCTGTACCCGGCTATTCGCATTTCCGTATCTCGCTGAGCATTGGCGGAACGATACAGTCCCTCGCCGACCCTATGGATAACATCGTTCGCCGGGCGGATCGGCTGATGTATCAGGCAAAGGGCCGCAAGAATGCCGTCATGGTGGAGGTTCCGGGGCATGACCCGGCGGCTTTGGAAAAACTTTTGCAGAACAAGCCACAGATCTTACTTGTGGATGACTCCGCAATGAACCGCATGATGCTGACAGAGATCCTGGGAGACAGCTACCACATTCTGGAAGCCGAAAACGGACGGGAATGCATGGAAAAATTGCAGGCAGAAGCCGGAAACATTGCACTGGTGCTGCTGGACATCAATATGCCCGTTATGGACGGCTTTGAAGTGCTGAAAGCCATGAATGCCAACCACACCATCGAGGATATCCCGGTCATTATGATCTCCAGCGAGGACTCCGATGCGACGATCCGGCGTTCCTATGAGCTGGGCGCAAGTGATTATGTCAATCGCCCCTTTGATGCTCGTATCGTGTACCGCCGTGTGACCAACACCATCAAGCTGTACGCCAAGCAGCGGCGGCTGGTGCAGATGGTCTCTGAGCAGATCCGCGCCCGTGAAAATAATACGGATACGCTGGTGGGTGTACTGAGTCATATCGTAGAATTCCGCAACGGCGAAAGCGGCGCCCATGTGCGGCACATCCGTATCATCACCGAGCTGCTGCTCCGCCGTCTGTTGGAGATCAGCAGCAGATACTCGATTTCTGCGGAACAGCAGGATATGATCCCGCTGGCTTCCGCCCTGCACGACATCGGAAAAATCGGCATTGACGAAAAGGTCCTCAACAAGCCCGGCAGGCTGACCCCGGAGGAATTCGAGGTCATGAAGACCCACAGTATGCTGGGAGCCAAGATGCTGCATGATCTGGATAATTTTGCAGAGCAGCCGCTGCTGCAAACGGCCTACGAGATCGCCCGCTGGCATCACGAACGCTGGGATGGGCGCGGCTACCCGGATGGACTGAAGGGCGATGAGATCCCCATCAGCGCACAACTGGTCTCGCTGGCTGATGTGTACGATGCACTGACCAGCGAACGCTGCTACAAAAAAGCCTTCTCCCACGAAAAAGCCGTGCAGATGATCCTGAACAGCGAGTGCGGAGCGTTCAACCCGCTGCTGCTGCAGTGCCTGACAGATATTCAGGCTGACCTGAAAGAAGAATTACAGCAGCACAACTGAGCAATGGATGCAATAAAACAGGAGAACAAAAAGCCCAAATGAAACACAGAATCTCACGCCGTGTATTTCTGCGCGGCTGCACGCTGCTGGCGGCCTCTGCTGCCGTCGGCAGTCTGACTTCCTGCGGCGGAACCAACGCGAAGGACAGCGGTCTTCCGCAGCTCATTGTGGGAAGCGATACCTATCCGCCCTATATTTATCTGAACAATGACGGCGTTCCCGCCGGGATCGACGTGGAGATCGCCACCGAAGCGTTCCGCCGCATGGGATATGCTGCCCGGTTTGAACCGATCGATTGGGAGCAAAAAACAGATCTGGTGGAAAGCGGTACCATCGACTGCATCTGGGGCTGCTTTTCCATGGATGGGCGCGAGGAGGTATACCGCTGGGCGGGACCCTACATGGTGAGCCGTCAGGTGGCTGCGGTGGATGCCGACAGCAGCATCCGGACACTCGGCGACCTTGCCGGAAAGACCATCGCCGTGCAGAGCACCGGCAAGCCGGAGGAGATCTTTCTCAGCGGCTCCGACCCGCGCATCCCGCAGACCGTCGAGGTGTTCAGCACCGAAGACCGCAGCGTGCAGTATGCGATGCTGGCCTGCGGCTATGTGGATGCCATCGCTGCCCATGAGACGGCCATCCTGCAATACATGAAGGACAATTCCGTGGAGTTCCGCATCCTCGAAGAACCGCTGCTGGTCACCGGGCTGGGCATCGCCTTTGCCAAAAACGACAGCCGCGGGCTGGACACCCAGCTGAACGCTGTTCTTGCGCAGATGCGCACAGACGGCACACTGGAGCAGATCCTTGGCAAGTATCTTGAACATCCTTCGCAGTATCTGGAGGTGGACACCATTGGCACGTAAAAACAAAACCATCTCAGATACATGGAGATGGGGGCTCTATCTGGTCATCGGCGTGCTTTTTATGGCCGGCGTCGTTTTTTTCTCAAGTTGGCAGGCACTGCGTGCAACGGAGGCTCGTTTCTGCCAGATCCTTGATTTTGTCAAATCCCAGTCCACCAGCTTTGAAAAGCACAATGATACGATTGTGGCCAAAGCGCTCCGCCGCGCGGCGGTATCGGTGCATCAGCTGGCACAGGACCCTGCGCTCGACCTTTCCGACCCGGAATGCCTGAACAGGCAGGCAGAGCTGCTCTGGCTCACAGGTATTTCAGTTCTGTCTCCGGACGGTACGCTCCTGTGCGAATCCACAACCAACGGCATCGGCTATGCCCGGTTTGGAGAACCGCTCAAAAATGATGCCGTTCTGGACGTTTTCTCTTACCCGCAAAAAACCTACCTGAAGCGGGTCCTGCTGGAGGATGGGTCTGCCGTGGATGTTGCGGCACACCGGGCAGAAAGCAAAGAGGTCATCCTGCTTGCCTACCGCTATACCCCGGCAGAATTTATAGAGGGAACGGCTTTGTCCATCCAGAGCGTACTGGACGGTTACTCGGCTGAGACCAGCGGCACATTGTTCATCGTGCAGAACAATCAGGTCATTGCCTCCAACCGCCCGGAGCTCATCGGGCAGGATGCTGCGGACAGTCTGCCGGTGCGGGAGATCCGCAAAGCCGGGGCTGCCGAAACGCTGACCCATACCCACGATTGGAACGGCTCCGGCTGCTATTTTGGAATGTACTGCCACGGAAGGTCTTTCGATCTCTATGCGTATACGGATGAAAGATCCGTCTTCCGTGAATCGTTTCCGCTGATCTTGATGGCGCTGGCCGGTTACATCCTGCTTGTAATGGTCCTTCGGGTGCTGCGCAGACGCTCCGTGCAGGAGATGGAGCAGCAGAAGAAAGAGCAGGAGAAGAAGTATCAGGCTCAGCTGGAGGAACAGAACCGCAAACTGGAGATCGCACTCCAGCACGAGGGTGCGGCAAACCGTGCCAAGCGGGAGTTCCTGTTCAATATGAGCCACGATATCCGCACCCCCATGAACGCCATCATCGGCTTCACCTCGCTGGCTGCGACCCATATTGATAATAAGGAACAGGTGCTGGACTACCTGAAAAAGATCTCTACCTCCAGCCAGCATCTGCTTTCCCTCATCAATGATGTGCTGGATATGAGCCGCATCGAGAGCGGAAAAGTAAAAATTGAAGAGAAAGCGGTGCATCTGCCGGATCTCGTCCACGATGTGCGCTCCATCATCCAACCCGATGTTTCGGCAAAGCGGCTGTCGCTTTTCATCGATACCATGGACGTGGAGAACGAGGACATCATCACCGACCCGCTGCGGCTGAACCAGATCCTGCTGAACATTTTGTCCAACGCCATCAAGTTCACTCCCACAGGCGGTACGATCAGCATCCGCATTGCCCAGAAGAACGGTGCGCCCAAGGGCCGTGGCTGCTATGAGTTCCGCATCAAGGACAATGGCATTGGTATGAGCGAAGCGTTCCAGAAGCACATCTTTGAGGCGTTCAGCCGGGAGGAAAGCTCCACCGTCAGCGGCATTCAGGGTACCGGCCTGGGCATGTCCATCGCCAAGAACATTGTGGATATGATGGGCGGCACCATCGCGATCGAAAGTGAACCGGGCAAGGGCAGCGAATTCATCGTAGATCTCTGCTTCGCACTCAGCGGACAAAGGGTGGAGCCCAAGCAGCTCCCACAGTTGGAAGGGCTGCGCGCATTGGTAGCAGACGACGATACCGACACCTGCCTGAGCGTCAGCACCATGCTGTCCAAGATCGGGATGCGGCCGGAGTGGACGATCTCCGGCCGGGAAGCGGTGATCCGCACCCGATACGCCATGGAGCAGGGTGACGAATTCAGCGTCTACATCATCGACTGGCTCATCCCCGATATGAACGGCATCGAGGTCGTGCGGCAGATCCGCAAGGTGATCGGGAAAAGCTGCCCTATCATCATTCTGACGGCCTACGATTGGACGGATATTGAAGAGGAAGCCCGCGCTGCCGGAGTGACCGCCTTCTGCGAAAAACCGCTGTTCCTTTCCGAACTGCTCAGAGTGCTGGCAGAACCGTACGGTGCAGAGCCTGCCTGTAAGCCAGCGCAGCCAGATGCCGCCGAGCTTAAGGGAAAGAAGCTTTTGCTGGTGGAGGACAATGCCTTGAACCGCGAGCTCGCGCTGGAGATCCTGAAGGAAGCGGGCTTTGCGGTAGACACTGCTGAGGATGGCGAGATCGCTGTCCAGAAGATGAAGCAGGCGGCCCCCGGGCAGTACGATTTGATCTTAATGGACATCCAGATGCCCAAGATGGACGGTTACGAGGCAACGCGGCAGATCCGCGCCCTGCCGGATGCTGCAAAGGCAGGCATTCCCATCTTTGCAATGACGGCAAATGCCTTTGAAGAAGACCGTCAGAATGCATTGAAGGCCGGTATGGACGGCCACATTGCAAAGCCGCTGGATATTCCGCATCTGCTGCAGGTCCTTGCAGATGTACTGAAATCATAACGGCTGCCAGCCGACAAAAAACAAAAGCACCCGCAGCAGGCTTTCCAGAGGCTCTTGACCTCTGGAAGCGACTGCTGCGGGTGCTTTATTTATTTTTTGTCTGACAGGCGTTTGGCTCACAAAATTTTGCGCAGCTCCTGCACGAGGTCGCCGATCACGATGGGCTTGGACAAAAAGCCGTTCATGCCGCTTTCCAGGGCGTTGCGGCGATCCTCGTCGAAGGCGTTGGCGGTCATGGCAAGGATGGGGAGCTTTGCCCGGGCAGGGTCATCCAGTGCGCGGATCTTCCGGGTGGCGGTGTAGCCGTCCATCACCGGCATCTGCACATCCATCAGCACCAGATCATAGCTGCCCGGCGCTGCGGTGCTCACCTTTTCCACCGCCACTTCACCGTTTTCCGCCGTATCGACCCGGAAGCCGTACTCGCGCAGGATCTCCTGTGCGATCTCGCGGTTCAGCTCGTTGTCCTCTACCAGCAGGATATGTCTGTCCTTGAAGTCGGCGTTCTTTTCCGGCAGAAGCTCCTGCGACGCATCTGTCAGCTTCTGGCCGAGGGCGCTCATCAGGGTCTCGCGCAGGTCGGATATGAACATGGGCTTGGAGCAGAAGGCGGTCACACCGGCGGCCTTTGCCTCTACCTCAATGTCAGACCAGTCATAGGCCGTCAGGATGATGATGGGGGTATCGTCGTTCAGGCTGCGTATCTGGCGGGTGACCTCGATGCCGTTCATATCCGGCAGCCGCCAGTCGATGATATAGGCGTGGTAGACATCGCTCATCTCGATGGACTGCCGCGCGCGCAGCACCGCTTCCTTGCCGGAAAGGGTCCACTCCGCCCGCATTCCCACCTTGACCAGCATCTTTGTCACGCTGTCGCAGGTGTTGAAATCGTCGTCCACCACCAGAGCCTTCAGGCCTTCCAGCTCGGTGATCTTTTCCACCGGGCGGTGCTCTGCCTGCACCCGCAGCGGCACACGAATGATAAACTCGCTGCCCTTGCCCTGCGCTGTCTGCACCTCGATGGTGCCGCCCATCATATCCACGATGTTTTTGGTGATGGCCATGCCAAGGCCGGTGCCTTGGATACGGCTGACCGTGGAGGTGCGCTCCCGCTCAAACGGCTCAAAGATTTTTTTGGCAAATTCCGGGCTCATGCCGATGCCGTTGTCCTTGATGCGGAACTCATAATTGCCGCAGCCCTTGGGCGCGCCGGGCTTCTGAGCAATGCGGACGTTCCAGTCGTGGATGCGCGGCCAGAGGCTGCGGTCCGGCATGCGGTGCAGATACAGCACCGGATGGAAGATCAGCTGGCGGCAGCCGAGGATGGCGCAGGCCTCCATCGTCCGCTCATAGATTTCATAAGGTGATTCGTAGTGCAGGTCGTCCGGAATGGCCTGCTCCCAGGAGGCGTGTGCCTGCGTGATGGGAAGCCCGATCCGGTCCGCCGTGCGGCGCACCCCGCGCGCCCACTGGCGCCAGTCGTCTCCGCGCAGCGGCGCGTCCTGCGGGCGGCTGTATACGCTCAGCGGGAAATCGAGGCTGTCGAACCCCGCGTCCCGCACCGTCTGCATCGCGTCCTCGACGGTGGTCTCCAGGCAGAAGCTTGCCATGGCGCTGCTGATGAAATGCACGATGTCCGTGCCTCCTTTGCCGCATTCTCTTTTTCCAATTCAGTATACCATCGTTCCGTTTCTTTGTCAAATGAACTTCGCCGGAGGGAGATATAAAATGAAAAGAATGCCAGATCGGCTCGCGGCTCCCGTCCGCTTCATCCGCCGGATCGCTTCGTTCCGCGTTCCGCTCTATGCCGCAAATGCGTCGTTTTATCTGGTGCTGTCCGTCTTCCCTGCAATTCTGCTTGTTCTGGCGCTGCTGCCGCACACCGGCCTGACGGAGGCGGACCTGCTCTCTGCCCTGCACGGCGTGATCCCATCTGTGTTCGAGCCTGCGCTGGAGTGGGTCGTCCGGGACCTCGGGAGCAATTCGTCCCTCACGCTCATCTCGGTCTCTGCCATTATGGCCATCTGGTCGTCCTCCCGCGGCGTTTACTGCATCAAGACCGGCCTGAACGCGATCTACGGCGAGCGCGAGAGCCGCGGCTATGTCTATACGCGGCTGGTCAGCGTGCTTTATACCGTGCTGCTGCTTGCCGCCCTCCTGCTGACGCTGGTGCTGCATGTCTTCGGCAGCCAGCTTACCGCGTGGATCGCCGGAAAGCATGTGCCGATCCTGCGCCTGCTGTCGCGCGTGCTTCGCTTCCGGGGCCTTGTGCTGTTTGCCCTGCTGACGCTGCTGTTCTGGGCGATCCTGTGCGTTTTCCCGAACCGCCGCATTCCCCTGCTCCGCGCACTGCCGGGTGCGGCCGGTGCCTCGCTCGGCTGGCTGGTGTTTTCGTCCCTGTTCTCTGTCTATGTGCAGCACTTCGGCTCCTACTCCGTGTTTTACGGCAGCCTTGCCGGCATCGCCATGGCCATGCTGTGGCTTTATGTGTGCATGTCCATTCTGTTCTACGGCGGCGTGCTCAATTGCCTGCTGTTCGAACGAAGATCGCAGCAAGGGAAATAGGAAATATATCGTTTTAATATGAACTTTTGAATCTGTATTCTGACTTCAAATTTTTCTGCCGAAAAAAATCAAATAATTTGAAAAAAGTACTTGCAATTTGGCGGGAGGTTTGATATAATACCCGTGCACTGAGGGAAACGACACAGCGTCAGAAAAGTTCATATGGGGGTATAGCTCAGCTGGGAGAGCGCTTGAATGGCATTCAAGAGGTCAGCGGT
>OGNU01000795.1_pt1 | contig 12340 bp, 8 predicted proteins | sample 1573581 | NCBI WGS metagenome assembly OGNU01 (sample SAMEA2581992, study PRJEB24529) | metagenome | biome: Human gut stool | place: China | collected 2011 | reverse complement strand
GGGATTTCCGTCGTCGTCCTTGCCGGAAGAGCAGCCGGCAGCGGCCGCAAACAAGGTGAAAATCAGCAGGTGAAAAAGAAGTTTCTTCATAAGTTCAACAGGTCGGTTATAATAAGTACGAATGAGGCGAACCCTCTACGTAACCGAAAATGCAATTTCACGGAAATGAAACACGGCTCCCCGGAACCGGAGCGGTGAATAAAGCGGAATAAGACCCCGGACGGGAACCGGAGGCCTGCTTTCAGCCCCGTCCCCCGTCCGGCGTCGCTCCGTAAGGTCATCCCCGGAGCCGGATTGTGGATTCAATCGGTTTATCTGTTCCCGGAACGTTCCGGTAAGCTGCCGGTAATTTCGGCCACCCGCCCGCTGTTTTCAAGCCGTCTTTAGTAAAACTGGTTGTGTCTTCGATTATTGTTTTGCCACTGTTTTCTACAACGTCAGTGCGTTTGATGCCGCCCATGTCGGCGGTAGCCACGCCATCCTGTTCCAGGCTGTCCAGACGTTCCGACAATGCTTTGATACTGACGCCGCCTACACTCAAACCGTCAGTTGCGTTGCCGCTGATAGCGACGCCGTTCAGATTGTCAGCCGTTACCGAGCCTGTTACCAGACTGGTGTGATCGATATGCGTACCGTCAGCATCGGTATATAAAGAAATGCCGCCGGCCGCTTTTTTACCTACGTGGATACCGTTGGCATCTACTGTGACCTGCTTATCAGTGCCCTCACCGAAAATAATCGCATCATCTGTGATTTGAGTATGGGTTTTAGCACCCTCATTGCCAATAACCACGCTGCCGCTGAACTTACTGCTTCCGGAAGCAGTATCATAACTCAGCCCTGCCGTTTTGCCAGTCACTTCCTCCAGCCCGCTTTGAATATCTGTCACGGTCGCGCTGGTCGCCAGATCCTTCGTTGCTTCAACGATCTTCTCATTGATTTCGGTTTGCGTATACGCGTCAGCAATGCCGTAACCGGCCAGCGTAGTCGCGTTATCTGCCTTGCCGCTTTGCAGCTCCGTAACATCTTTTACCAGACCGCCATCAGCGTCACCAACTGTTGTTTTTAAAGTATCGACGTCACCTGCTTTAGCAAAGGCCGTATCCGCCGCTGCTTTGCTGTAAACGCTGTCGCTCTTAGCGTAATCAGCAAGTTTGGTGTCTACTGCTGTAGTAGTTGCGTAATCAGCGAACTTCGTATTCATATCTGTAGTAGTCGTATAATCAGCCAGCGCTGTTTTAGCGGCATATTTATCAGAAAGTTTTTGGCTTCCTTCTACAAATTCACTTGCTTTTACCGTACCGCTGGCAGTTACGGCATTAGTAGTGATGCCGCTGCTGCTGATCGCCGTATTGGTTTCGATAGTAGTCGTTGCCGTATCCTGATTCCGTCCGATGCCTTTGGTATTATCGGTAACTACATCACCATTGCTCAGCGCCGTCAGGTCGATGCCGCCTACCATTACTTTCGATTCGTCTTTTTTGATCTCTATACCGTTGACAGTTTTAGCCGTTAAAGCGCCGTCACTGCCAAAGCCGAAGCCTGTCGCGCCGACTTTAAACTCACCTGCCGTCAGTACAGTCGCCGTCACGCCGCCAGTAAAGGTGGTAGTATTCTTGCCAGCGTCATAACTCATACCTGTAGCGGCTGTTTCCAAGGCTGCCGCTCTGTCGCTCAAAGCCGTATCTGCTGCCTGATAAGCGCTTTCAAGCGCTGTTTTAGCTGTGCCGATATCTGCCGTTACCTGCGTTTTAGTTGCCATATCGGCAGTTGCCGCAGTTATTTTTGCATCAGCAGCAGTTTTTGTATAAGCGTCGGTAATACCATAACCTGCTAAATCGGTCGCTTTCTTAGCTTTTTCATCAATGGCAGTATTCAGCTCTGTTTTTAAAACCGTATCTGCTGCCGCAAAATCAGTCCGTATCTGCGTATCCGCTGCCTGATAAGCAGTGTCCAAAGCGCCTACTTTGGTATTGACTGCCGCCAACCCTGTAGTGCTGTCATTGACCGCCGTTTCCAAAGCTGCTGCCCTGCTGCCTAAAGCAGTATCGGCGCTGTCCAAAGCGCTCATTTTCGTATCATAGGCAGTCTGTGCCACTTTTGCATCGATATTATTTTGCAAAGTCGTATCTGCTGCCGCAAAATCAGTCCGTATCTGCGTATCCGCTGCTTTGTAAGCATTATCCAAAGCACTGACCGTCGTATTGGTCGCGTTCAGCTGCTTGCCTGTTACAGCTTCCGTACTGACAGCACTCAAAGCCGCGTCCGTCAGTCCGCTCACTTTGCCGCCGCTCACTGTTACAGTTCCTACAGTTACTTTGCTGGCCGTCAGTCCTGCCATCGTCAGTTTATTATTACCGTCTACCGTCAGACTGCCATTATTCAAACTGCTGCTGCCCACTGCAAAACCTGTATTCTGCACTGTAGCTGCGCCCACCGTCAGCTTGCCGTTTTCCAGCGTTGTAGCTGTCGCACCGCTGACCGTTGCTTTATTCGTTGTTATACCGCTGCTGCTGATCGCCGTATTGGTTTCGATAGTAGTCGTTGCCGTACCTGTCGTATCACGTTTGATACCTGCCGTATCAGCAGTGCCAACGCCGTCAGCACTGATGCTGTCAACAGTAGTTTTCAGCGCGCTCACATCCACGCCGCCCACTTTATAGTGATTGTCGGCGCCTTTTTCCAATGTCACGCCGTTGAAGCTGTTATTGGTTATCGCAGCACCGTTAAATACACTGGTGCCGCTGATACCTGCCACCGCAACTGTCACGCCGTTATAAGTGCCGGCCTTGGACAGGTTACGGCTGGCGTCGATAGCAATACCGTCAATGCTGGAAACTCCTGTCATAACGCCCGCAGAAGCAAAGCCAACGCCGCCCAAAGTCGCCGCCGTACTGGTAATATTCGCCATCCCCGTCAGGTTATCGCCGGCAGTATTGAATTTTGCAGTCTTTGTTTCCAAAGCTGTAGCTCTGCCGCTCAAAGCATTATCGGCGCTGTCCAAAGCGCTCATTTTCGTATCATAGGCAGTCTGTGCCACTTTTGCATCGATATTATTTTGCAAAGTCGTATCTGCTGCCGCAAAATCAGTCCGTATCTGCGTATCCGCTGCTTTGTAAGCATTATCCAAAGCACTGACCGTCGTATTGGTCGCGTTCAGCTGCTTGCCTGTTACAGCTTCCGTACTGACAGCACTCAAAGCCGCGTCCGTCAGTCCGCTCACTTTGCCGCCGCTCACTGTTACAGTTCCTACAGTTACTTTGCTGGCCGTCAGTCCTGCCATCGTCAGTTTATTATTACCGTCTACCGTCAGACTGCCATTATTCAAACTGCTGCTGCCCACTGCAAAACCTGTATTCTGCACTGTAGCTGCGCCCACCGTCAGCTTGCCGTTTTCCAGCGTTGTAGCTGTCGCACCGCTGACCGTTGCTTTATTCGTTGTTATACCGCTGCCGCTGACACTGGTGTTTGTTTCCAGTGTAGTAGTACTGCCGCTGCGGCTGATGCCTGCCGTTTTGTCCTCCAGTGTCTTTGCCCTGCCCTGCAGAACAGTATCTGCCGCTTTATAAGCAGTATCGACATCACTTACCTGTTTCACCAAACCCTTACTGCTGTCACCGACCGCCGCTTTCAAGTCGGCAGTATCTTTGACCAAGCCTTTACTGCTGTCGCCGACTGTTGTCTTTAAGGTGCCGATATCCGTTTCCGACTTGCCGACCCTTGTATCCAGAGCCGTTACTGTCGCCGCATCCGCTTTGCCTGCAACGTCAGTCTGCATTTTCGTTACGTCGACGCCGCCAACTTTATAGTGACTGTCGGCGCCTTTTTCCAGCTTCACACCATTAAAGCTGTTACTGGTGATAGCCGCGCCGTTGACAGTTTTGGCAGTCACAGCGCCGTCTTTAGCAACTGCAAAGCCAGTACTGCTGAACGGCGTATCAGTTTTGCCAATCACGGCATTGCCGCCTACGGTCAGCCCCGTGCTGGCATCCGTGCCGCTGACGGTTACGCCGTCGATACCTGTAACACCTGTCAAAGCACCGTGCATATCGATGTCAGCAACATTTACCAGACTGCGGAACAGATCGCTATGGTAGGTATCTCTTCCGCCATCGCCATATTTATCGCCATCCTTATGTCCGAAGGATACCTGATTCTCTGCCGAGGTACTGCTGTCGTCACCTAGCGCTACGCTGAACTCATGTACAGCGTAACTGCTACCACCTATCGCCACAACCTCATCGCCGATAGCACGTGCGCAGAAACCAATAGCCGTAGGATACATAGCCATATTACTCATTGCCTCAGCTCCATGTCCAATAGCTACAGACCCGTCACCGCTTACTTTTGCATAATTGCCTATACCTACAGCATCTATGGCGCTATTATCAATGTTCAAACCGATCATAACACTGGCATCTCCATAGAAACTAGTACCAGAAGCAGGTGTGCCAATAAGCAAACCTTCTTGATTATTCATGCTGTCTTTGGCAAAAATCACTCCGTTGATGCTGGTGACGCCGTTCAGCTCGCCTTTGCCATTGCTTTCTAAAACGCCAGAAGTTGTATTTTCCTTCCACTCGCCGCCCAGACTGATGTTGCCATGCATATCGATGTCAGAAATATTTGTCAAACTGCGGAACAGGTCTGTTTCATATACATCACCAGAGTCCACATCATTATCTCCGGTTTTGTGTCCGAAACTGACCTGATTAGCAGCATTGGTCACACTATGGGAACCAAGAGCGACACTGTTTTCATGTGCTACTAGTGCGTCGGCTCCCAAAGCGGTACCGCCTGATGCATTTATGGTGGCGACATACCCTAATGCAACGCCGAAACTTTTCGATGAGTTAGAATAAGCCCCAATAGCAACACCGTATTCTCCAACGGTTTTAGCAGCATAACCAAATGCAACCCCCCGTTCGCCTGCATCTGCATTAGCACCCAAAACTGTCGCGTTATTCGCTATTCTAAAAACTGCTCCGTTGATCTTAGTGACACCAGTCAGCTCACCTTTGCCATTGCTTTCGTAAAGGCCAGAAGTTGTATTTTCCTTCCACTCGCCGCCCAGGCTGATGTTGCCGTGCATATCGATGTCGCTGATACCTGCCAGGCTGCGGCGGTTCGTCCATTCATTTTTTGTACTACTCCATTGTCCGAAAGACACCTGATTAGCAGCTGTTGTACTACTACGGTAACCGATAGCGACGCTGTTAGTATGTCCCTCGCCAACTTCTGCGTCCTCCCCTAAAGAGATACCCTCTGCTGCCCTTGCAACAGCACCACCACCAATGGCAATACTATTTGTTGCAAGAGCACTAGATGCACCACCAATTGCAATACCATCGACACCAGCAGTTACAGTAACATTCATACCTATTGCAATGCCATTGTTCGCATCCTCAGAAAGATCAATGCCACTACCAATTCCCACTCTACTATTCTCTACATCCAATATAAAATCACCATTGTTGATGCCGGTTACGCCTGTCAAACCGCCGTGCATATCGATATTAGCAATACCCTCTAAACTGCGGCGGGTAGTCCAAGTGCTACCCCCATTTTCAGTGACGCCAAAACTTACCATATTGTCAGCCGTCGCATTAGAATTAAATCCAATCGCAACACTATCTTTAAATCCAGCTCTGGCATACATCCCCAGCGCACTACTATTCTCAGCCGTCGCACTTGCATTAGCACCTATTGCTGTGCTATATTGACCGCCAGCGTTAGTATCAGACCCAAGAGCAACAGTACCTATACCCTGAGATTTAGCATCATATCCCAAAACCAAATCATGACTATCTGAGTAAAATTTTGCATCGTTGATGCTGGTTACCCCTGTCAGCGCGCCGTCAACAGCCATATCAGCCAGCGGCATAACGCCGTAGTCGCTGCCTGCGGCCGAGCGCGTACTGTAGCCGATGACCGGCACAACGACAGTTTCTTCTTCCCCGGCGTCCGCTTCACCGCCGGTTTCGCTGTCCGCTGCTTTTGCGTCCTTTGTTTCCTTTGCTTCCCCATCCGCCGACGTTTCCGTCTGCACTGACGCTTCCGCCGCCCACAGCGGCGGCGCAGACCACATCTGCACACTGATCGCCAGCAGTACTGCCGCCACCAGTCTTTTGGCCCTTATCTCCCTTTTACTCACTTCGTCCATCTCCCTTGCTTTCCCATCAGTCCTGTTTTGCCTTTACTTTTTTTTACCCAGCAGCTGCAGCAATTTTATGATCAGCACCAAATCTTCTTCGCTGTAGGGCAAATCGCCTCCCTGCCCGCGCAAATGCTCGGGAGGGCGAAAAAAATCATCCAGCAGGCATTCAAAAACATCAGCCATTTTTGCCATCAGGCGCAGATTGACCTGCACACGCCCGCTTTCGATATTACTCATATGTGTCTGGCTGATGCCGATCAGTTCGGCCAGATATCTCTGCGAGATATGTTTACGGGCCCGCAGCATTTTAATGGCGATACCGATTTTAGTAAAATCGACTTCCGAGTACATCGTTCACCTCCACGACAATATTTTTTAATTTTTACAAATTTTACTAAACTATATTCATTGTTTTTGAGGTATTTAACTAAATTTATTTTTTGTAGCTATATCTTTTGTTATTATAGCACTTGTGTACCCCCCCACAAGACGCGCGAGGGATATTTTGCACAATTTACTCCCGCGCCGCGATACACTTGGCGCCGCCGGCCTATGTAAACGGCTTGGCGGCTTGGTTTCAAAGGCTGGCCAAGCGATGGAAAAATTTTTTTAAATTTTTCAGGTTTCTGCTTTACGACCCTTAAAGACGGTATCTTACTTTTGCTGTTTTACCAAACGCAGCAAAAGCTCTTTCTGCTAAGACCCGGTATCTAATTTTTTCCTGCTTATCCTGCACCCCAACGACCAGCCGCAAAAAAATTTAGCCCCTATCTTAGAGATAGGGGCTAACAGGCTGGAAGGGAGATTTTGCTATTTACTTTTTTAAAAAACAGGCGTACACTAGCAACTGTTATGCATAACGCTTTACAGTATGGCCTGCCATCATAAAACCAAGGGATTTGATCATCATAAAAAATATTAACACTCCAAACAATACAAACGACCAGACACCTCCCAGCCGCCTGCAGCTGCTGATAACCGCCGCGCAAAGCGGCGACAGACAGGCACTGCTGCAGCTATGCGAAGATTTCAGTCCGCTTTTAAAAAGCGAGGCCCACCGCGAAATGTTTTACCGGTCGCTGGGTAAAGATGCCGAAGGTATCGCCGTGCTGGCCCTGATCGAACTGATTTTGAAATATGACGGCGCCGATTTTGCCAACTGGCCAGGGCTGGCGCGCTGTAAGGTGCATTTTGCCCTTTTTGACGCCATGCAGAAGCAGGGTCAGATCTGGGAAAACGAAGCGCAGGTAGATACTGAAAGCGCCGCCGGGACCGAACTGCTGGAGGCCTGCCGTGATGCTGACGGCAGCCTGGACGAGCTGGCCCGGCTTTTACTGTCGCTGGATCTGCAGGAAGCTCTGCGTCAGCTGAACCCCGCCCAGCGGCAGGTGATGATGCTGCTGTTCGCACAGGAGCTGAAACCTTCCGAAGCAGCAAAACGTTTAGGCTGCAGTGTGCGCAATGTCACCAAGCACCGATTAAAAGCACTGGACAAACTGCGCGGGCTGCTATAAAAATACAAAAGGACTGCCGTTTGGCAGTCCTTTTTTTACGCCGTTTTATTTAGCGGCTTCTTTATTTTCTTCTTTTTGCGGCAGAGCAATACCGAAATCACCTAATAAAGGTTTTTCGTTTTTGACTGCAAACAGGAAGCTCATCATTGCTTCGGGCTGTTTGGCAAATTTCATGCTGTATCTTAAAATATCAGCATCGGCGCCTTTTTCTATCACTACTAAACGTTTTTCACTGACAGCGCCAAAGTTTTTATCCATCTGCTCTTTGAAATTTTTAAAAACTTCTTCTGTAAAGTCTTTTTTCATACCGTCAGTCATCATGGAAGTTACGGCAGAATAATTGGAAGCTGCCAAAAACTTGTTGACCATGGCTTCTTCAGCGTCAAGCACTTTACCGTTGCTGGCACTGCAGATAGCACTGAAACCAAGCACTAAGACCATTGTCAGCATTAAAAGAATTTTTTTCATTAATAATTACCTCCGGCTCTCTTTGAATATTAGGGTCAATTTGATTCTTTACTATTATACATCTACCTTGGTATAGCTTCAAGGAAAGTTTTGTGATTCTACAAAAATCTCACAAAGAAAAAACTTTTTTGTAAATTTTTTCTTTGAAAGCTTGACTTGAAGTTAACTTAAAGTATTAAAATATGATAAAATAATATCAGGCTGCTGAAGCAGCCGCCGGCAGTTGAAGCTGCCCTCATTCTTATTTGAACAACAGTATTATTGATACAGCTATGAAGGCTTAAGCTGCTCCTGAAAGGGCGGTTTACTTTGCATAGCTGTTTTTATTTTCAGAAAGGATGCCTGACACGATGAATGTTTATATCAAACACCGTTTTCTGCTTTTGCTGCCGGTGCTGCTGGGCATCACTTTTTTTACGTTTGCGCTGATGCAGCTGCCGGCAGACGATACGGTCGATATGATGTATAAGGCCTCCGGGGCGGTATCGGAAACGGTCAAAGCAGCGGCCCGTGCCGAGCTGGGACTCGACCGTCCGCTGCTGGTACGTTATCTGGACTGGCTGCTGGCTGCCTGCAGCGGCGATATGGGACGTTCGTATATTTCAGGCACGCCTGTAACAGCGCTTTTTGTGGCTAAGCTGCAGCCTACGCTTTATTTGACGGCACTGGCCCTGCTGCTTACCGCCTGCATTTCTGTGCCGCTGGGTATCGCGGCAGCGCTGAGGCATAACCGCTGCTGCGATCATCTGATTCGCTGCTGCGCGTTTCTGGGCAATTCACTGCCGGGATTTTTTATTGCTTTGCTGCTGCTTTACTGCTTTGCATTAAAACTGAACTTTTTTACCGTCCTCGGCGGCTCAGGGTTCGGCGGTCTGCTGCTGCCGGCGCTGGCGCTGGCAATTCCCATGTCTGCCAAGTATATCCGGCATATCCGCAGTAATATCCTGGAGGAGATCAACAGGGATTATGTTGCCGGCGCTCTTGTACGCGGCATTCCCAAAGCAACTGTTTTTCGCAGGTTCATCCTGCGTTCTCTTGGCAGTACGCTCATTACTTTATTCTCCTTGTCGGTAGGCTCGCTGTTAGGCGGAACTGCAATTATTGAAATGATTTTTATGATCGACGGGATCGGCAAAATGGCAATGGACGCTATTTTGATGCGCGATTACCCGGTCGTGCAGGCTTACGTGGTCTGGACCGCGCTCATTTTTACCTGTGTCAATCTTGTCACCGATCTGCTGCTGCATCAGCTGGAGCCGCAGGCACGGCAATTTACTAAAGGCGGTGGATGGTGATGCCAAAAAACATACTGCCGCATGGCCTGCATAAGACCTGCTGGCTGCTTCTGCTGACAGTGCTGCTGTTTCTGGTCACGCTCAGCGCGCCTTACTGGGTACCGCACGATCCTTATCTGCAAAACCTTGACCTGGCTTTGCAGGCTCCCAACGCCGAATATCCCTTTGGGACTGACCGTTACGGACGCTGCGTTTTTTCGCGTGTGCTGGTCGGCGGGCAAAGCTCCATTTTTTCTGCGCTGGCTTTAGTGGGGATCATTTTTACTACCGGTACTGCCGCCGGGCTCTGGAGCGGTTACTATGGCGGGAAGCTGGATAATTTTATCATGCGTCTGTCCGATATTTTTTTAGCGTTTCCAGGCCTTGTTTTTGCCATTGCTGTTGCCAGTATCCTGGGCGGCGGTATGACAAATGCTGTTTTGGCGCTGGCCGTCATCTCGTGGCCCAAATATGCACGCCTGGCCCGCAGTCAGGCACTGACTGTCCGGCAGCAGCCATATATCGAGGCGGCACGTTTGAGCGGCTGCAGTGACACGGAAATAATTTTCCGGCATCTCCTCCCTTCTATTTTAAGTCCGCTGCTGGTAATGTCGGCACTTGATCTTGGCACGATGCTGATGGAACTTGCCGGCCTGTCTTTTCTGGGTCTGGGGGCCCAGCCGCCGGCAGCCGAGTGGGGTTCGATGATGAGCAGCAGCCGCAGTATGCTGCAGACGGCGCCGTGGGTGATCCTGGCACCCGGCGCGGCGATTTTTGTGACGGTCAGTCTGTTCAATCTTTTAGGTGACAGCTTACGTGATCAGCTTGACCCTAAATTCAATCCTAAATAATTTTATGCGAGGGGTATTGCTATTATGATGAAACTTTCTTTACTGGGCAGCGGTCTGCTGCTTACCGCTTTACTGCTCAACGGCTGCGGCCCTTCCGCAGCTCCTGACAAGGCGGGAGAATCTGTCTTTCGTTACGGCACCACAGCTTACGGTGTGGCTATGGAGAACGCCGGTATGGACCCGCACGAATCCTATAAGGGCTGGTCAACACTGCGCTACGGCGTCGGCGAAACGCTGTTCCGCTTTAATGAAGCAATGCAGCCGCAGCCCTGGCTGGCAACAGGCTACGAATTTCTTGATGATCATACTGTTAAAATCACTTTACGCGACGACGTAAATTTCAGCAGCGGCGCCAGACTTACCGGAGCCGCCGTGAAAGCCTGCCTTGAGGATCTGGTAAAGCGCCATAAACGGGCTGCCGACGACTTAAAACTGGCTTCAATCACTGCTGACGGACAAACCGTTACGATAAAGTCTCAGGAAAAAGCGCCGGCGCTGATCAATTATTTATGCGATCCTTACGGCTGCATCATCGATATGCAGCGTGGCACTGCCGACGATGTCAAAATCTCTGGCACCGGCCCGTATATCGTCCAAAGCCTGACGCCTACGGAAATAGTTTTGACTAAAAATCCGGCGTACTGGGGCGGCAGAGTGAAAACAGATAAAGTTATCGTCCGCAGTATTCCCGATGGCGATACTTTGACGATGGCACTGCAGAACGGCGAGATCGATGCCACACAGGGCCTGCCCTATGCCAGTCTGCCTTTATTTACCGGCAATGCAAAATTTAAGGTTGCTTCCGCCAATACTTCCAGAGTTTTTCAGGCCTGCCTGAATTTTACGACGCCGGTATTACAGGAGCCTGCCGTTAGAAAAGCAATAGCTATGGCTATCGACAAGGATAAATTTACCAGCGTGCTTTTGAATGGCAATGGTACGCCGGCTGTCGGTCCCTTCCCTCCCAATATGCCCTGCGGCGGCGATGCCGTGCATACGGACGCTTATAACGCCGAACAGGCCAAAAAACTGCTGCGGGAAGCCGGCTGGACCGACACTGACGGCAACGGCTACGTTGATAAAAACGGTCAGGACCTTACCGTCCGCTGGCTCACCTATACTTCCCGGCAGGAGCTGCCTTTGCTGGCCGAAGCGGCCCAGGCTTTTCTAAAGGAGGTCGGTATCAGGGCCGAAGTCAACGCGACAGATAACTATAACGATTTTCTGAAACGCGGGGATTGGGATATTTATGCCAAGGCTTTTGTGGCTGCGCCTACAGGTGACCCGCAGTATTATTTTACGACCCATGTACTGGACAGTTCTTCCTATAATTCCGGACACTACCATAATGAACGGGTCGAAGAACTGACCCGGCAGCTGCGCGGCGAATTTGACCCGGCAGCACGCAGCAGGCTGGCAGTCCAGATCAGCCAGCAGCTTTTAGACGATAACGCATTTATCTATGCTTCGCATCTGAAAATGTCCTTTGTGATGAAAAGCAACATCAAGGGCTTTACAGCCCATCCTTCCGATTATTACGAAATCACCTCCGACCTTGAGGTCTAAGGGGTTCAACTATGAACAAACAGCAGCCATTACTGCAAATAAATAACCTGAGCCTTGCCTATGGGGCTAAAGAAATTTTAAAAGCTGTGCAGCTTACTGTCTGCCCGGGAGAGATCCTGGGCATCGTCGGCAGCTCCGGCGGCGGCAAAAGCACTCTATTAAAAACGCTGACCGGCCTTTTACCTGCTAACGCTGTCATTACCGGCGGCGAGATCCTCTGGCAGGGGCGCAGCCTGCTCAGAGGCGGCCGTCTGAACAGCAGCGGTCTGCTCGGCAGGAAGCTGTCCATGATTTTTCAGGACCCTACAGCATCTTTATATCCCCTGCAGACGATCGGCTCGCAAATCTGCACTATGCTGCAGGCACAAGGACAGTTCGATACGGCCGCCAGCCTGCAGTCTGCCGCGCAGGTGCTTGCCGGGCTCGATTTTTCTAAGCCTCAGGCCATTTTAAACAGCTATCCGTTTCAGCTTTCGGGCGGCATGAACCAGATAGCTGTTTAAAATGGCC
>OGNU01000787.1_pt1 | contig 12386 bp, 9 predicted proteins | sample 1573581 | NCBI WGS metagenome assembly OGNU01 (sample SAMEA2581992, study PRJEB24529) | metagenome | biome: Human gut stool | place: China | collected 2011 | reverse complement strand
GAGAACTGGCAGCCGCGCCGCTGTACCAAGGGTGCAATCAGATAAAAACTTGTTGATGGCAACGCAATTGGAGACTTTTGCCGAGTGCCGCATTTACAGACATCCTGCGACAAGCTATGTTTTTTGCTATACGCAATTGACAAAGCAGGAGCGAAGTGCTAAACTAATCAATGCTTTTTTAGGTAGAATATATTGGCTGGGGGAGTTCCATACATCCGGACTGGGTGTATATTTTTTGAAGCACAAGTTAGTCTGCTCTAACCGAAAGCAAAATTTTATCATTGTATATGCCTGCTATGCTATGAATCGGCGGCGGGCATTTAAATGCCCAGCAGTTAGCGTTATCTAACTGCTGGCTGACATCTGATATAATAGCGCAGGGAAAGGATGAGCTATTATATAAATACACTCTACGAAGGGAGATTATAATGAAGCAATTAGCAAGAAGATTACTCGGCGTCTTTATGGCAATGATGATGCTTCTCACTGCGCTTCCCAGTGCCTTTGCACTGGAAAGTGACATTAAGGGTCACTGGGCAGAAGAAGCACTTCAAAGCTTTGCAGACGATGGGTATCTGGCTGGCGATGGGAGAGGGCATTACACGCCGAATGGCGTTATGACCCGTGCCCAGTTCGCCACCATTATGAACCGGGTTGTCGGTTTGACGGAGGAAAGTTCCGCTATTTCCGGCTATACGGACATTAAGACATCCGACTGGTATTATCATGAACTGGCAAAGGCACTGGCGGCTGGGTACATGAGCGGAACCAGCCAGACCACAATGTCCCCCAATGCGGCGGTGACTCGTCAGCAGGCGTTTACGATGCTGGCTCGCTATCTTGGTCTGAACACCAGCAGCGATGCTGCGCTGAACGGCTTTGCAGATGAGAAGTCCGTTGCGGCGTATGCCCGCGGTCCTGTGGCGGCTATGATCAATGCCGGTTATGTGGCCGGAACAGCAGACAAGAAAATCAATCCCGAAAAGCAGCTGACCCGTGCAGAGGGCGTGACGGTTCTTTACCGTGCAAAGGCCGCTCTGAAGGCTGTGGTTCCGTCTGCCGCCTCTGCTCTGAAGGATGGTATCTATGAAGGCGAGGCGGCCGGTTACAGTGGTACCACAAGAGTCAGAGTTACGGTTTCCGGCGGAAAGATCAGCGCTGTGGAAGTTGTCTCCCATGGGGACAGCAGCTCCTATTTCAGCCGTGCCAAAGCTGTGATCGACAAGGTTATCAACAAACAGTCCACCGATGTGGATACCGTTTCTAACGCAACCTACAGCTCCTGGGGCATTTTGAACGCCATCAACAACGCGCTGAAGGGTGCAGGGGATGATGCACCCATCACCATGGAGGTTGCCAGCTGGAAAGAACTGACGGCGGCTCTGGGCAAGGCCAAGGACGGCGATACCATCAAGCTGACCCGCGACATCACCGATGCCGGTCAGGTGGACGCCGTTTCCTCCGCCACCGCCACAATCAATAAGGCGGTCACCATCGACGGCAACAGCAAGACCATCTCTGCTTACAAGGATGGCAAGGTTACGAAAAATATCACGGACAAGGACGGCAATGTGACAGCCACCGAGCAGGTGGACGCAACCTTCTGCTTTGATGTGACCACAGCCTCCGGCATCCAGATCGAGGATCTGACCATCAACGGCGCATCCTTCAACCGCAAGCTGGGCGGGGCCATGTATGTGGAAACCGGCGTAGAGCTGACGCTGAACAATGTGACCTTCCGGAACTGCGCAGCCGGAAATACCGGCGCAGGCAACGGCGGTGCTGCGATTTATGCGCAGTCTCACAAAGGGACTGCACCTGTGGTTACGGCCAACAACTGCACCTTTAAGAACAACACCGTCAATGGCGGCAACACCGGCCGCGGCGGCGCTGTTTATGGCTACAATGCCAACATCACCCTGAACAACTGCACCTTTACCGGCAACAAGGCCGCTTACGGCGGCGCTGTGACAGCCGCGGGCAGCACGGAGCTGACCGTCAAGGGCTGCACCTTTGATGCCAACAATGATGCGGTTTACGGCGGCGATGATATCTACATCTTTGACGGTTATACCTTCTACAAGAAAACCAAGGCTGCCGATTCTGCGGTGACTGCCGTCCTTTCCGGCAACACCCATAAAGGGAACGATGGCAATGATTTCAAGGATTACCGCGTGGTTTGCGGCCGTGTGTTGGGCGATGTCACCGACACCACCAGCAGCGCCGGAAATACCATCACCAAAACCTGCTCCGGCAGCGGGGCGCCGTTCCTCTACGGCCATGATCTGACTTTCAGCAGCACGGATTATGACCGCAAGGGTGCGCCGGTATAGCGACGCGGCGGATCTCATTACGGAGCTTCCTGAGTTGATCAAGGCCGTCCAGCCTGCTCAGGCAGCTTCCGAATAACACTCCCGCAGTACAGACCCATAACATTTTGTGAGTCTCTGGAAAAGAGGCCCGTGGGGAAAACTCCCACACGGGCCTCTTCTTCCGTATTTCTGAGGAACATCAAAAACGAGGTAAATTATGGTATTTTTGATTTCCCTGATCCTGACGGCGCTGCTGATTGCGTCCGGTAGGAACTTTCTGAAAAAGCACGCGGCGGTATGCTATGTGCTGGCCGCGGCAATTTCCGCCGCCGTCGTTGTCTGCACGGCCACCGGCGCATCTGCCGCGTTCCCAGCGTGGGTGCGCAGCTGGATCTGGCCAATTTTTGCAAGAAGCGCCCTGTCCACCGCCCTGTTCGCGGCGGTCATGTATGCGGGTGCCGTTCCCAACGGCTCCAAATTGATGAAGGCGGTCATGCCTATCCGGGGAGAATTGTCCATCATTGCCTCCATTCTGACGCTGGGACACAACATCTCCTTCGGCTTGACCTATTTTCGCCTGCTGTTCACCCAGCCGGACTGTCTGCCGGTAAACCAGCTGCTGGCTGCAATCTGCTCACTGGTAATGCTGTGCATCATGCTGCCGCTGTTCATCACTTCCTTCAAATGCGTGCGAAAAAAGATGAAGGGGAGCTCCTGGAAGAAACTCCAGCGGCTGGCCTATGGCTTTTACGCACTGATTTACATCCACGTTCTGCTGCTGACCCTCCCCGGTGCGCAGAAAGGGAACGGAAGCTATCTGCTGACGGTGGTAGTCTACAGTGTGGTGTTCCTGACCTATGGCGCTTTGCGGGTGCGCAAGGCGCTGCAAAAGCAAAGCGCTGCCGTGCGTCGGATTCCCACTGTGGCAGCGGTCTGCGCAATGATTCTGGTGATTTGTGCGGCGGCAGGCCCGCGCTCGGCGGATTCCCAGCCCGCAAACGGACAGGAACAGTCTCAGGAGGAGGTTTCTGGACAGGAGGACGCCGCAAAAACAGCCGAGTCCAACGAAACTGCCGGCGAGACTTCCGAGAATGGTAGCGAGGAGGAAGTGTCGGCGGAGGACGAGGCGGAAACACCGGCCAACAGCGGGAATACCAACGCTCCCGCAGAACCCGCAAAGCAGCCTGAACAGGAGACGCAGAAGCCAGCCAATGAGCAGCCCCCTGCGGAGGCACAGAAGCCGGAAGAGACTGCGAAACCTGCGGAGCCGGAAAAACCGACGGAGCCGGAGATTGTTTATCAGTATAAGAACGGCACATTCAGCGGTTCCGGCGAGGGCTTCGAGGGAACCATTACCGTGAATGTGACGATTGAAAACGATAAGATCACCAATATCAGCGTGGTATCCGCATCGGATGATGAGCCGTACTGGTCGGAAAGCAAGGGCATCATCAGCCGGATTATTTCCGCACAGAGTGCGAATGTGGATACAGTAAGCGGTGCAACCTTCAGTTCCGGAGGAATCCTGGATGCGGTGAAGGCAGCGCTGAGCAGCGCAAAAAACTGAGTAAACAGGGGGAATCAGGGCGTGAAGCGATGGATGGGAATCCTTTTGACGGCGCTGCTGCTGACCGGCTGCGCTGAACAGCAGGCAGCGGAACCAGTGGCTGCCGCAGATGAAAATGCAGAGCCAAACAGCAGGACTGTGTTTGCCATGGACACGGTTATGGAACTGAGCGCTTACGGAGCGGACGATGCGTTGATGGAGGCGGCTGAGCAGGAAATTCTGGGGCTGGAATCTCGGCTGTCCGTGACGGATGCAGGCAGCGAGATCTATGCGCTGGATCATAACGGACTGGCAGAACTGTCCCCTGATACTACGGAATTGATGCAGACTGCTCTTGAGATGTGCGAACGGACGGATGGAGCGCTGGACGTCTCCATCTATCCGGTTCTGCGGGCGTGGGGATTCACCACGGGGAGCTATCAGGTTCCGACGCAGGAAGAAATAGAAAACCTTCTGACACAGGTGGACTACAGGAAAGTCACGCTAGAAAACGGCACAGCCTCCATTGCACAGGGAATGGAAGTGGATCTGGGCAGCGTAGCCAAGGGTTATACCGGCGATCAGGTATCTCAACTGCTGAGGGAAGGAGGCGTAACCTCCGCGCTGCTGAATCTGGGCGGAAATGTGCAGCTGGTCGGCGGCAAGCCGGACGGTTCAGACTGGCGGGTAGCGGTGCAGGACCCGGAAAGCGACGGCTATTTGGGCGTCTTGAGTCTGCGGGATAAAGCGGCAATCACTTCCGGCGGTTATGAGCGCTATTTTGTCGGCGATGATGGGGAGGTTTACTGGCATATCATTGACCCTGCCACCGGCGCACCGGCCCGCAGCGGCCTCATCTCAGTCACTGTCATTGGAGATCGTGGGGTGGTCTGCGATGCGCTGTCCACGGCCCTTTTTGTGATGGGGCTTGACAAGGCGGCGGAATATTGGCGTCGGTACGGAGATTTTGAAGCAGTGTTTGTTGCTGAGGACGGAAGTGTTGCCATTACCAGCGGCCTACAGGATTGCTTCACGCTGGCTGATGGGTATACGGATCGGCCGCTGATGGTGATTGACTGATGCTGAAAACGCAAACTTGGACCATACTTGGCGCTGTTGACAAAGTCTCGCACCAACTCTCGCGGTATGCTATAATGAGGAAAACGGCCTGAGGTGATGGGATGCAGCTGGCGATGCACATGGTAACGATCGAGGACTTGATGCCCCGGGAGCACTTCCTGCGAAAGCTGGAGGCGGCGCTGGATCTGTCGTTCGTGTACGAGGAAACAGCCCCGCTTTACAGCAAAAAATATGGCCGCCCGCCCATCGACCCGGTGGTTATCGTGAAGTACCTGCTGGTGGGTTTTCTGTACGGCATCCCGTCGGAGCGGGAGATCGAGCGGCGCGTCCAGACCGACATCGCCCTGCGCTGGTATCTGGGCCTCGACCTCTTTGACCGGGTGCCGGATCACAGCACCGTCTCGCAGCTGCGCCGCCGGAAACCGTCCTTCCGGAAGGTGTTCCGGCGGTTGTTCGAAGAGGTTGTTCGCCAGTGCATTGAAAAGGGCCTTGTCAGCGGGCGTGTGGTCGGCACGGATTCGACCCACGTCAAGGCCAACGCCTCCCGCGCCTCGGAGGAGCTGGTTGAGATCACCGAAGCGCCCGGCGTCTACTGGGAACGGCTGGACGATTACGAGGAGGAAGGGCTGGAGGAGCTTGAGCGGCGAACCGGAAAGCGCCGCAAAAAGCGGACAAAGCAGCTCAAGCGGGACAACCGCCGCTCCCACAAGCGCGTCAGCCGCACGGACCCGGAGGCCGGGCACATGAAGCGCCCGGGAAAGCCGGAGGGGCCTCATTACCTCGCCCATCAGGCGGTGGACAGCGACTTTGGCATCATCGTGGGCCAGACTGTGACCGCCGGAGATGTGAACGATTCCGTGCCGTTTTTGGGCCTGATCGAGCATATTCATGAAAATGTTGTACCAATTCAGACCGCTACCGCGGACGCCGCCTACGATTTTCCGCTGGCCCATCGGGCGCTGGGCGAGCTGGGGATCGACTTTTTCGTGCGGCCGCAGAAGACCGCCGCGCGGGCAAATACACAGTTCACGCGGGACGATTTTCGCTATGATGAGGGGCGCGATATATACCTCTGTCCCAGAGAAAAAGAGCTCCGTTTAAGGCGGCTGGCCCGCAGCGCCAGCGGCCTGTTTTGGGAGTATCAGGCGGATAAGCGGGACTGCGCGCTCTGCTCGCTGCGGGGCAAATGTCTGCGCGAGAGCGACAAACGCGGTGCAAGAAAGGTGTCTGTCAGCTACTTCGCGGCAGACCGACAGCGCAGCCTGGAGCGCCGCTCCAGCCCGGAATACCGGGAGGCGCTAAAGCTGCGGCAGGTCTGGTGCGAGGGCTCGTTTTCCGCGCAGAAGCGCGAGCACAACTTAGCGCGCGTTTTGCGACGAGGCTTAGAGGCAGCGGAAGACCACTGCCTCTTGTCGGCGACCGCATTGAACCTGAAGCGAATGATAAAATACGCCGGATGACGCCAGTGGGCGTCTTTTTTTGTTGGCAGGGCGGAGCAGAGCGAGACTTTGTCAACAGCACCAATTTGAGACACATTTCGACACTACCGCCATTCGGCACGAATGTATCGGCAACGGTGCATCTGTGCGGGCTGGCGACAGCCTGTGTTCACTGTCCATAAGCAGTAAACTGTTTGCACCTTGAGAAGTGAATGACCGTCCAAATCGGATATGTTTTTCGGTGAAGCAGTGCATTTGCGTGCCAAGAAAATCAAAACGCCGCTGAAAGTTGTGCAGGGGTAGGAACGGATTTGGGGAAAACGGCCTCCTTATCAAGACCATATCTGCATGAGGGTATGGTCTTGCAATTTTTACAATACGGAGGAATGGATCGTGAATCAGAAGCAGTGTTCAGAATGCGTATCGACGCACGAAACGGCGCAAATGCAGACGATCTATGTAGATGGCTGCAAGGTTACAGTCCGGTATTCCGGTCATAAAAACCCCGATGCCATCCGCGGAATCAAGGAAATCCTTCTCACAAATATTGCGAAAAAGGCGTAAAATTTTGCACTATTTGATGAAATATGAGATAATAATGGTGTAGAGATGCACCTTGAAAATTGAAACAAGGCCATATACACCGTTCCAAAGACCGTTAAGAACAACAGGAGTGATGTATATGTTAGAGAACTTGATAGCCGATTTGCGGCGCGTGTATTGCCTGTACCGTGTTTCAACGCTGGGACAGGTCGAGAAAGATGATATTCCTATGCAGAAGCAGTATTGCCGCGAGTTCGTTGGGCAGCATCCCGGTTGGGAAATCATCAAGGAATTTTCGGAAAAAGGCGTTTCCGGGTTTAAGGTCTCAGCGAAAGACCGGGACGCCATTCAGGAAATTCAGCGTGACGCCTTGCAGAACAAGTTTGATATTCTGCTGGTATTCATGTTTGACCGACTGGGGCGCAGAGAGGATGAAACGCCTTTTGTTGTGGAGTGGTTTGTCAAAAACGGCATTGAGGTGTGGAGCGCAAAGGAAGGACAGCAGCGGTTTGATACCCATGTGGACAAGCTGCTGAATTACATCCGTTACTGGCAGGCGTCCGGTGAAAGCATCAAAACCTCTGTCCGCACCAAGACCCGAATGGAGCAACTGACGCAGGAGGGACATTTTACTGGCGGCGGTGTTCCGTTTGGTTATCGTCTGGAACATAAGGGACGCACCAATAAGCGAAATCAGGATGTGGGCGATCTTGTGATCGACCCGGACGAAGCAGAAATCGTGAAACTGATTTTTCAGAAATATCTCTGCGAAGGATATGGAGCGCAGCGCCTTTGCCGGTATCTTGCCGAACAGGGGATTACAAACCGAAAAGGACGCAACATACCGACTACTTCAATCAACCGCATCATCAAAAATCCCATTTACACCGGGGTCATCCGAAATGGAGACAGCCAATCAGAAATGCTGCCAGAGCTTCAAATTATCGACGCAGAAACTTATGAACGGGCACAGCAAATGATGGAGAAGCGTGTGACCCATCACGGCGATGTACCGCTTAACACCAAGGGACGGTCTTTACTGGTAGGCAATGTCTACTGCGGGCACTGCGGAGGCCGCCTGACGCTGACCACCAGCGGACGAAAGCGTGTCCGAAAAGACGGGACTATCGTGCGGGAAACGAGAGCAAGGTATCAATGCCACTACAATGTCAGGCATCCCGGCGAATGCGACGGCCAATCTGGATATGGCGTAGAAAAGCTGGATAAATTGGTAGACCAAATCATTCGTATCCAGCTTGGGCGCATTCAAAACGCACCCTCACAGGAACTAATTGCAAAACAACAAGCGCAAGAAGTCGAATTGGTCAAGTCCAGGCTAAGTCTCTTGAATGAGCAGTATCGGCAGAAGCAGCGGGAATATCAAGACCTGCGCGCCGAGACGATTAAAGTTATCCAAGGCACCAGCCGCTTGAATGCAGACCTGCTGAACAGCCTTGTCAGCGAGACTGCGGAGCAAATCAAACAGCTGGCGGCACAAATCCAATCGACCACAGCCGAATTGGAAGAAACCGTACAGACGGCCAGCCAAGTGCTGCGGGAATATGACCAGCTGATAAGCTGGGCCGAGATGTATGACCACTGCACCTTTGAGGCAAAGAAAATGATCGTAGCCAAGTTTGTCAAGGCCGTTCGTGTGCGGCGTGATTATGAGATCGACATAGAGTTCAATGTATCGTTTGAGGAATTTCAAGCATTGTATCTGGAAGGGGAGCCGGAAGAGGCAAAAAGGCCCGGAATAAATACAATTCTGGCGATGGAAACAAAAAAATAAGGCAAGCATGACGCTTGCCTTATTGCTGGTGGACCCAAAGGGATTCGAACCCTCGACCTCTCGGATGCGAACCGAACGCTCTCCCAGCTGAGCTATGGGCCCGTGTATGAAGTTTTTGGTGATGTGAACTGTTTGCCCGCAACTGAGTTGGACTACCGGAAAAGAGGTGCTATAACCGAACCGCTTCTCCTCCCAGCTGAGCTACGCCCCCATACAGCCCTGTTATTATAGCAACATTTCCTGAACTTGTAAAGGCCTTTTGCGGGAAAAATCAAAAAAAGATCGGCCTGCGCATACAGCGGCGGCCCGGAATGACTCCGGGCCGCCGCTGTCAGATTATATGTAGGAATGCTCCACCTGAATCACGGGGACATAGTGGCTGTCAAAGGTACGGATGAGGGCCGGATCGATGCAATGGGCCAGCTCTGTGATCTTATTCCGGAGGACAACGGTCGTGCTGTCATCCGTGGCGATGGGGTCCATGTGGATCACCGCCTCGCAGCCCAGCTTCCGGTGCAGCTCCTGTTCGATGTTGTCGATGGTGTCATGAATCGTCATGACGCTGCCGGTGGCCGGGACCTCCGCGTGGAGGGAGATCATCACCCGGCCGGGGCCGTAGTCATGAACCACCAGATCGTGAATCCCGGAGATCTCCTTGTGGGCCATCACCAGATCTTCGATTTCTTTAACAAATTCCGGCGTGGGGGGCTTTCCAAGCAGGGGATCGATGGTGTCCTTGGCGGCGTCTATGCCGCCCTTGAAAATGAACAGTGCCACCAGAATACCCACCCAGCCATCCACCGGGAGCTGGAAGTAATGGCCGATCAGGGTGGCGACCAGAACGGCAGAGGTGGACATGCAATCTCCCAGCGAATCCGCCGCTGCCGCCAGCAGCGCCGGCGCGGAGAGCTTTTTGCCGAGGGAGCGGTTGTACATGGCCATATACAGCTTCACACAGATAGAAGCAGCCAGAATCCCGATCACCAGCCAGCTGAACTCCACCAGAGCGGGGTGCAGGATCTTATTCAGGGACTCCTTGGCCAGTTCCACGCCCATCAGCAAAATCAGCATGGATACCGCCAGACCGGAGAGGTACTCCGCCCGGCCGTGGCCGAAAGGATGGCCTGGGTCCGGCGCTTTGGCGGCAATGCGGAAGCCCAGCAGCGTGACCACAGAGGAACCGGCATCAGAGAGGTTGTTGAAGGCGTCCGCCGTGATGGCGACGGAGCCGGAGAGGGTCCCAGCAAAGAACTTGCCCAAAAACAGCAGCAGGTTCAGCCCGATCCCCACAGCACCGCAGAGAATGCCGTAGGCCGTCCGCAGCTGAGCGGGGCTTTTCCCGTCGCTTTTACAGAAGAAACGGGCCAGAAGCGAGATCATACAGTTTTACACCTTTCTTTTTGAGAATAGAAGGAGACGGTCACTTCCCGCCGGGAATGACCAGCTTCATGTGGCAGCAGAGATCGTCCAGATCCCGGTCGGTGGCGGCGCTGAGCCGCAGGCGGGCGCCGCAGTCCCGGCATGTCAGCTCCACTGCGTCCCGGCGGATCTCCCTGCTGTAATCGTGGCTGCCGCAGCCGCAGGTGATGCCGTTGGGCCGGGCGGCGATGTCCTTGAGCTCCGAGAGGAATTCGTACATGATCACATTGTCGGTGAAGGCCTCCGCCTCGCCGCTGTTCTCCTGCGCCTTTTCCTTGGAGATGGCAATGCTGGCCTCCCGGAGGTGATGTTCCACCGTGCCCTCGTCGCCGATGAAGCAGCAGAACTGCTTGCTGTCCGGGCAGCTGAGGGCGGTGGCGGCGTGGAGCATCCGCTCCGGCGGACAGACAGCCTCGTGGGTCTGGCCGCAAACGCCGCAAGGCACCAGAATGTGATAGTTCTGGCCGTCATAGTTCGTCCGCAGGACGCTGCCGCCGCAGGAACATTCGATCTCGGCATCAGACGCTTCCAGCGCAAATGCGGAGCGGGCACCCATTACCTGCGCACCGCATTTCGGGCAGATATAGCCCAGAGTTCTCATATCGTCAGCCATAGAGGGCCTCCTTGCATGATTGATCAGATTTGGATATCCTGCGCGTGGGGCAGGTGAGATTGCGTATAGAGGAATACCTTGTCACCCGCCAGCAGCTTCAGGCCACCGTTGGGGATCAGCGTCCGGTTCCGGCGGCAGACCATGATGATGACCGTCTGTCGGGAAATGTCCAGATCCCGGAGCGGGTGGCCCACCCAGGGATGGTGTGTCTGAAGGATGATCTCCTTTAGCTGGATGCGGATGTCATCCTCATAGACGCCTGCTCCCAGCACAAGATTGTCACCGGGAAGGAGCACCACATCGCCCCGGGGAACAATGATGTCTCGTCCCCGCTGCACGGCGGCGATGATGACACCCTCCGGCAGGCCCAGGTCCCGCAGCGGGGCATTGGCCCAGCGGTCCCGGGGGGTCAGGTGGATGCGGATGAAGTGAATGTCCGCCTCCGTGCCGCATTCGCTGATCCGCTTGATGCGGGAATACTGGTCCACGAAGCCGGCAGAAATGATACCGGTGGGGATCGCCACCATGCCCACGCCCAGGAAGGTGATTAAAATGCCAAAGATCTTGCCAAGGGTGGTGATGGGGTAAATATCTCCGTAGCCCACCGTCAGCAGGGTGGATACCGCCCACCAGATGCCGGAAAAGGCGTTGGAGAACACCTGGGGCTGCGCGTCATGCTCCAGAGAGTACATACACAAACTGGAGGCGGTCATCAGCACCAGAATGATAAACACGGAGGAGAGAAGCTGCTGGGCCTTGCTGGTAAGGACTTGAGTAATGACGTTCAGGGAATCGTAATAGGCGTTGATCCGGAACAGGCGGAAGATCCGCACCACCCGGAACATCCGGAAGGCCACGGCCCCGGAGGGGAAGAAAAAGGGCATGTAGTAAGGCAGAAAGCTCAGCAGGTCCACAATGCCTGAGAAGGAAAAAATGTATCGGCAGACGGCTTTCCATTCCTTCAGATTGGGATGGTGGTACTTGGCAGTCCAGATCCGCAAAGCGCAGTCCACTGCGAAGAAGGCCACGGTGGCAGCTTCGATCCGCAGCAGCAGCGGACCGCAGGCGGCCTCTGCCTCGTCGAAGGTGTAGGCAATGGTGACCATCAGGTTTACCAGAATGACCAAGGTGTAGAAAATGTCATAGGCGCGGCTGATGAGATCGTCCGCCGTACCAATGTCAATAATGGTGCAGATCCGGCGGCGCAGGGACTCAAGAGACTTGAGATTCGGCATAACCGCCTCCTGATGTGTAGGTAGACGGCACGCTGCCTGGCGGTGTACCGTCGGGAAATATCTTTATATTATAGTAATATCCCTCCGAAATGTAAACAAATTTCTTCATTTTGCGGAAAAGAAACAGGAGTTCCGGAGCGTGTGAGGAAGCCCCACCCCGGCGCGGATGAAGGCACTTGACGCAGAGTTTACAAAAAAATCACAATTACTGCCTTGCAAACCTTCAAATGCAGACGTATAATCAGGATGAAAATTGAAAAAAGGAGGGATGTGCAATGACGATGAACAAGTTCATGGCAGATGTGGATGACCTGATTTTTGACGGTCAGGAGCAGAGCCACAGCGAACGGTAAAACCGGAAGGACCACGCCGAGAGGGCAGATCGGAAGAGCGTCGTGTAGGGAAAG
>OGNU01000776.1_pt1 | contig 12439 bp, 8 predicted proteins | sample 1573581 | NCBI WGS metagenome assembly OGNU01 (sample SAMEA2581992, study PRJEB24529) | metagenome | biome: Human gut stool | place: China | collected 2011 | reverse complement strand
GTATTTCGCCAACCGCTCGTTCATCGCCAAGCAGGCGGGGAACGTGCGCGACGTCGGGGCGACGCTCGGCTGGCGGTTCGGGCGGCGTGTGCCGGTGGTGCTCGAGGCGGGCGTTTTCAACGGTTCGGGGCTGACCGCGCAGAAGGATTTCTGGACCGGACGGTTCAACTATTCGCTCAAGGCGCAGGCACGGCTGGGCGGGCGTTTCAACCTGTCGGCCAGCGTGCAGAAGATACGTCCCGGCGAGGTCGATATCATGATGTACGACGCCGGGGCCTACTACGAGCACGGCCGCTGGCATGTCGAGGGCGAATACCTGCGCAAGGAGTATGCCGACGGGCTTTTTCCCGGCGTGAATGCCGTGGATGCCTTCGTATGCCGGGATTTTCCCCTCCGGCGATGGTTCCGCAAGGTCTCGGTGCTGGCGCGTTACGACTACATGTCCGACCACAGCGACGGCCTGTTCGGCGAAGGGGGCGTGCTGGAGACGGACGACGCCCGCCGCCACCGTCTCACGGGCGGCCTGACGTTCAGCCTCGGGCTGCCCTTCACGGCCGACATCCGGCTCAACTACGAGGCCTATTTCTACCGCGAATCGGTGCGTCCGGCCCTTTCGGAGCAGGACAAACTGGTGGTGGAGCTGATGTGCCGCTTCTGATTCCGAAGGCGGAGCCGTGCTCTCTTCCGGAGACTCCGGTGGCGGCGATACGACGAACGGCGCGGAAATCCGTTTCCCGCGCCGTCCGTGCCGTGTTCCGGCGGATCACAATGCCTCGAGCGCCTTCTCCAGTCCGATGCCGCGCGATCCCTTGAGCAGGACGAGCGCGTTCTCCACGGGGCGCGTGCGGAGCCGTTCGAGCAGCTCCTCGCGCGAGGCGAACAGCTCCGTCGCGGCGGGTTTGCGGGGAAGGGCCGCCACGGCGCGGGCGAACTCCGGACCGACCAGCAGCAGTTGCGTGGCGGTTCCGGCCGGAAGCGGTGCGGCGCCGGAGGCGCCGGCTCCCTGCAATGCGAGCCGGACGACGGCGGCGTGTTCTTCGGCCGACCACTCGCCCAGTTCGAGCATGTCGCCCAGGATGAGCACCCGGGCCGTGCGGCGGCCGAGCGGTTCGGCGAGGAAGTTCTCGACCGACGCGCGCATGCTCGACGGATTGGCGTTGTAGCAATCGACCACGAGCGTGTTGCGCTCCGTCTCGGTGCGCTGCGAGCGGTTGTTGTCGGGCGTGTAGGAGGCGATGGCTCGGCGTATCTCCCCGTCGGGGATGCCGAAGCGGTGTCCCACGGCGACGGCCGCGGCGATGTTGTACCGGTTGTAGCTACCTTCGAGCCGGTTTTCCAAGCCGTCGGCCAGCGAGCGCGAATAGCGTTCGACGGCCATCGCGGGGCGTTCGGCGGCCATCGCCGAGAGCGTCGCGTCCTCCTCGGGGACGAAGGCCGTGCCGCCGTGCGCGGCGAGGTAGTCGAACAGCTCGCCCTTGCCGCGGCGGACCCCCTCGGGGCCTCCGAACCCTTCGAGGTGGGCGCGTCCCACGTTGGTCAGCAGGCCGTAGTCGGGTTCGGCGACGGAGGCCAGCAGGGCGATTTCGCCGCAGGCGCTCGCGCCCATCTCCACGATGCCGAACTGCGTGCGGGCATCCATCGCCAGCAGCGTCAGCGGGACGCCGATGTGGTTGTTGAGGTTGCCGCGGGTGGCATAGACCTCGAAACGGCTCGCGAGGACGCGGCTCACGAGTTCCTTGGTGGTGGTTTTTCCGTTGCTGCCCGATATGGCGAGGATCGGGATGCCCAGTGCGCGGCGGTGTTCGCGCGCGAGGGCCTGGAGGGCTTGCAGCGTGTCGGGTACGAAACGTATGCGGGGATCGCCGCCGGCCGCCGCGGGATCGTCCGCCACGGCGAAGGCCGCTCCGCGGGCGAGGGCTTCGGCGACGAAGCGGTTGCCGTCGAACGTGGCGCCGCGCAGGGCGAAGAAGACCGACCCCGGCACGATCCGGCGCGTGTCGGTCGAGACGACGGGGTGTTCGAGGAAAAGTTCGTAGAGTTCGGACATGGGGTTTTGGAATGGCGGGCCGTGCGGTGCCGCACGGCCCGCCGCGGTCAGATGTGTTTGTCGCCGTTGTGGAACTTCACTTCGTCGATGAACTTCTTGATGTTCTGCTCCTCGGCGCGGGGACAGATCAGCAGCACGTCTTCCGTGTCCACGACGATATACTCCTTCAGGCCGCTGATGACGGCGATCTTCTCCGCGGGAAGCGAGACGATCGACGAACGCGTGTCGTAGAGGTAGCACCCCTCGGCCGGCACGGCGTTGGCGTAGCGGTCCTTGCGCGAGTGCTGGTAGACCGAGCCCCACGTGCCGACGTCGCTCCAGCCGAATTCGCCGCAGCGGACGTAAACGTTGTCGGCCTTTTCCATGATGCCGTAGTCGATCGAGATGGCGCGGCACTCCGAGAAGGCGATCTCCACCACGTTGCGCTCGGCGTCGGTCCCCAGGGCGCGCATCACCCCGCTGAAGAGGGCGTGGTGCTCGGGAAGGTACTTCTCGAACGCTTCGACGATCGAGCGGACCTTCCAGACGAAGATGCCCGAGTTCCAGAAAAACTCGCCCGACTGCAGGAAGACCTGCGCCAGTTCCAGGTCGGGCTTCTCCGTGAAGCACTTGACCTTGCTGATGGGGCTGCCGTCCGAGACCTGGATGTAGCCGTATCCCGTGTCGGGGCGCGTGGGTTTGATGCCGACGGTCATCAGCGCGTCGTGCTCCGAGGCGAAGGCGAGGCACTCGGCGATGATCCCGCGGAAGTCCTCCTCGTTGAGGATCAGGTGGTCGGCCGGAGTGACGATCATCTCGGCGTCGGGGTTGCGCTTGAGGAGCGTGTAGGCCGCATAGGCGATGCAGGGCGCCGTGTTGCGCCCCACGGGTTCGCAGAGAACCTGCTCCTCGCCGATTTCGGGAATGTGCTCCAGCACCAGCCGTTTGTATCGGTCGTTGGTCACCACGAGGAAGTTCTCGGCGGGAACCATCTTCGCGAAGCGTTCGTAGGTGTGGCGGATGAAGGATTTCCCGGTTCCGAGAATGTCGAGGAACTGTTTGGGCCTCGACTGGCGGCTTTTGGGCCAGAAGCGGGATCCGATGCCGCCCGCCATGATGACACAATATTTATTGCTTGACATGAGTTATTATATGGAGTTAACTTCGACAAAGATAAAAATATTTTTGTAACTTTGCCGCCTATTGGAAAATTAAATTTTCGCCCCGGCAATGAAAATCAAACTCTTCACGATACCCAATCTGCTGACTCTGTCGAACCTGTTCTGCGGTTCGGTGGCGGTGGTTTCGGCGCTGGTTTGGGGCGACCTGAAGCTGGCCTTCGGCCTGATGGTTCTGGCCGCCGTGTTCGACTTCTTCGACGGATTCGTGGCGCGCTTGCTGGGACAGAGTTCGCCGATCGGCCTGCAACTCGATTCGCTGTCGGACGACATTTCGTTCGGACTGCTGCCCGCTTCGATCCTCTACGTGCTCTACGGCCGGATGCCGTCGTTGTGGCTGGGCGAAGGCCCGGCGGCGGAGGCGGCGGCCTATGCGGTTTTTGTCGTTGCGGCCTTCGCGGCGCTGCGTCTGGCGAAGTTCAATATCGACGACACGCAGCGCATGGAGTTCTGCGGCCTGCCCTCGCCGGCCGCAGCGCTGCTCTGCGGGTCGCTGGGACTGCTGGCCGAGCGGAACGGACTCGTGCTTCCGCGCGAGGCGGTCCTGGCCGTGGCCGCGGCCGCGGCGTGGCTGATGGTCTCCGGGATCAGGATGTTCGCGCTCAAGTTCCACGGCTTCGGTTGGCGGGGCAACGAGCTGCGCTATTCGTTTCTGGCGGCCGGCGCGGCGATGATCGTGCTGCTGCGCGGCTATGCCGTGCCGCTCGTTATCGCGCTCTACGTCGTCGTCTCCTTCGTGCGCGGCCTCGCGTGCCGTACAAACCAATGAGAGCGGGTACATGGGTCGTTTGTCGCATCGCATAGGGTTGACACTGTTGTCCGGGCTGCTGCTGGCAGTGCCCGGGACGGTGCGTTCCCAGAATTTCGATGCCAGCACCCTCATGCGCGCGCAGCGCAACGGCGAGACGAACAACCTCTACGGCAACAACCCCTTCGAGCAGCCCGAGGACGAGAACGGCGAGGGACAGCAGCAGGATACGACCAAGAAGGAGCGCAAAATCCGCAAGCCGCTCGAATCCTACTTCTTCGACGACTCGGTCCGTGCGCTCAACAACTTCCGGTGGCACGTGAACCGCGAGTACAACCGCGTGACGGTCATGCCGCTGGACACCACGCTGACCGATTACAGGATCGACTATCCGTTCTTCCGCGAGGACGTGGGCGACATCGCGCAGGGTGCGCTGGGACAGACTTCGCTGCCGCTGAACTACTTCCGTCGCCCGCAGGATTTCGACTTCAGCTTCGCGAGCCCCTATTACGCCTATACCTACAATATGGAGAACGTGGACTTCTACAACACGAAGAAGCCCATGATCCGCATGAGCTACGAGGAGTCGGGACAGAAGCGTTTCCGGGAGGAGAACTTCGAAATCATGCACGCCCAGAACATCTCGCCGACGACGGGGTTCAATGTCGATTACAAGGCGCGCGGCACCCGCGGACAGTATGTCTGGTCGCGGACCAAGAACCACAATCTGGCCGTGGCGTTCAGCCACACGGGCAAGCGCTACTCGGTCCATGCGGCCTATTACAACAACAAGATCGAACAGCAGGAGAACGGCGGCGTGGTCGGCGTATGGGCCCTGCGGGACACTGTTTTCGAGATGCCGTCGGGTATTCCGATGAAACTGGCCGACGCCGAGGCGAAGAATGTTTACCGCAACAACGCCTTCTTCGTCACGCAGTCCTTCGCCATTCCGTTGCAGCGCGTCACGGAGAGCGACTTCTCGGTGGCCAACCTTTCGACCGTCTATGTGGGCCATTCGTTCGAGTACAGCTCGTGGAGCAAGGTCTATACCGACCTGAACATGCCCTACACCGACGAACGGGACCACCGCGACGAGAACGGCGAATTCGTTTCGGCCGAGCACAACTACTACGACGACTGGTTCATCAACCCGCAGCAGACGCGCGATTCGCTCTACGAGCGGGTCATTTCGAACCGGTTTTTCGTGCAGGCCCAGCCGTGGGACCGCAACGGCGTGGTGGGTACGATCGACGCGGGGCTGGGGATCGACATGCACACCTACTCGCAGTTCGAGCTGAAAGACTACCTGACGGGCGGCTATACGAAGGTCGATAAGACGAGCTATTTCGCCTACGGCGCCGTCAGCGGCAAAATCAAGAAATACGTCGGATGGGATGCGAACCTGAAGTTCTACCCGTCCGGGTACAGAGGCGGGGATATCGAGATCGGCGCGCACCTCGCGCTGACGGGCTATCTCCGCGGACACCCCCTGATTCTCGAGGGGCGGTTCTCGATGGACCGCCGTTCGCCCAATTACTGGCAGGAGAATCTGTTCTCGAACCATTACAGATGGTCCGCTCCTTTGAACAAGGAGAATGAGACTCGGTTCGAGGTGAAGTTTTCGGTCCCCGACTACGCTTTCGAGGCGGGGGCGTGGCAGGGCGTCCTGTCCGATAAGATCTATTACGGTCCGGACGGGAACGTGGCCCAGCACGACGGAAGCGTCAGCCTCACGAGTGTGTATGCCCGCAAGGATTTCCGTTTAGGCGGACTTCATCTGGACAACAGGGTATTGTTGCAGTGGAGTACGGATCAGGAAGTCATCCCCGTTCCGCTTTTGAGCGCCTTCCTCTCGTATTACTACGAGTTCTGGGTCGTGCGCGACGTGCTGCGCCTGCAGATCGGACTGGACGGACGCTTCAATACGCGGTATTATGCGCCCTCCTACAATCCGGCTCTGTCGGTGTACTACAACCAGCGGGAGATGGAGGTGGGGAACTATCCCTATCTCGACGCTTTCGTCATGGGAAAGTGGAAGCGAATGCGCATCTTTCTGAAATACCAGCATGTGAACAAGGGGCTGTTCGGCAACGGCGAGTATTTCTCGGCGGCCGGATACCCGCTCAATCCGGGCATGTTCAAGATCGGTATTTCGTGGGGATTCTATGATTAGCGTACTGTTCTGCGCGGTATGAACTGCCCGCAAAACAACCTTTTATGTTAAAAAAGACTGTTTTAACATTTGCGTTCCTGACTGTTTTGACGACATTTTACGGTTTCAACGCCCGCTTCGGCTCCCCCGTGACGGATGAGGAGCTGCGGAGCGAAACCGCGGCGGGGCTCTCTCCGACGGACGCCCTGCTCGAGGAGAGGACCTGCGTGATTTCGGCCTACGACAACCTGATCCGCGACATCAGCGAGCCGGAAGGCAACGACTGGCGGCTGCTGTCGGCCATCGCCTACCACGAGTCGCGGTTCACGCCCGACGTCACGTCGCGCCGCGGGGCGAAGGGCCTCATGCAGATCATGCCTTCGGTGGCGCGTCAGTTCGACATTCCGATCGAGGAGGTGGCCGATCCCGCCACCAACGTGTGGCTGGCGAACAAGCTGCTCTCGAAGATCGAGGCGACGCTCCGCCTTCCGGAAGGTATTTCCGAGAAGGATCGGATGGGTATTCTTCTGGCCTGCTACAACGGCGGCATCGGCCATGTGACCGATGCCCGGCGGCTGGCCCGGCTCCACGGCGAAGACCCGAATTCGTGGGAAGTGGTGGCGCGCTATCTCACGCTGAAGGCCCGGCCCGAATACTACGAGAGCGAGGCGGTCCGTTACGGCCGCTTCACCGGAGGCCGGCAGACGCTCGCCTACGTGGAGGACGTCATCGGACGCTATGATACATACTGCCGCATCGCCCGGAGGTGATTCGGCGGAAAATACGGAGGGAGACCGTCCGAAAGGTCTCCGCGAAACGGAAATTCACCCCTGCCGCATGTATTGCGGCGGGGGTGAATTCGTTTTTTTGCGGGGTGCAGGCGTACCGGACGGCGCCTTTCGTCGGGCCTCGCCGGGAGAGTGGGCGGCAGTTGCCGGGAGCTGCCGGGGCGCATCGGTCCCGAAGAATCGCGGGCCCGTGCGGTTGTCGGGGGAGGCGTGCGGCGACGGCCGTATCGGCGCCGGGGACCCGTCGGAAATGAGGACGCCGCGGCACGGATGCACAGGCATCCGCACTGCGGCGTCCTCACGGGCGGGGCGGAACCTCGGGAATTCCGCCCGCACCCGTCAGTAGATCCATCCGAAGTCGTCGAGATAGAACTGATTCTGCGAGCAGCCGACCATGAAGTCTCCGTAGGCGCTCGTCGAGCAGGAGATCACGATCGAGATCTTGCCGCCCGGTTTCGCCGCCGTGTCGTAGAACGACAGCGGCAGTTCGAGGTCGATCCACGCGTCGCCGGTGGAGGCCGCGTCGATGAATTTCGAACCGTAGGCGATGATGGCTCCCTCTTCGGTCCGCATCGTCTCTTCGGGGTCCCACATGCCGGAGGGTTGGCCCACTCCGGAGGTCACTTCGTGCCGGTCGCTCCAATCGACGATGGCTACCATGATACGCGACATGTCCTGATCTCCCTTTTCGAGATTTCCCGGGTTTTGATACTTGGCGACGTCCACCGTTCCGATCGTCGGGGCGTAATAGCGGACCTTCATCGCACGCGGCCGCGACTCCCAGGCGTAGGGCTGTCCGAACTTGACGGTGCCGTTCAGGCCCTCGTAGTGGAACAGACCCGAGAAGAAGTTGCCCGAGGCGAGGATGCCCAGCGTCTTCGAAGCTTGCAGGTATGCGCATTTCGAACCGCCGAACTCGCCCTGCGTGCACAGTTTGGGCTTGAAGGAATTGTTGCCGCTGCCCCAGAAGCGCACCTGCTCCTCGGTCTCGTTGTCTTTCGTGAAACAGCTCAGCGTGCCGTCCTCCAGGTCGCCGTCGGGAATCGTGTGGCCGGCCGCTGTCGTCTGCGTTATCATGCCGTATTCCTCGTCGCCGACCAGCAGGCGCAGCTCGTAGGTGTGGCCGGCGAAGATGCCCTGTTCCGGAGCCATCGTGTAAACGGTCAGTCCGTTCTTGTTCTGCGACTCCTGCCATCCGGGTTCGACGATCGCGCGGAGAATGCCGTCGTCATAACCCTCCTTGCGGGCTGTCTGCCAGCTTTCGGCGCCTTCGGACCGGTACTGCACCTCGGCTTTCTTCGCTTCCTCCTCTGTGAGGAAGGCCGTGACGGTCGCCGTGTTGTTCCAGAGGTCGATCTCCTGCACGGCCATCCGGATGTCGGTCTCCTGTACGCGCAGCGTCCACTCTTCCGTCTCTCCGTGGCAGGTGACGCGCACCTTCCGCTCCTCGGCGAATCCGGCGGCCGAAAGCTCCTCGACCGTGGGCGAGTAGGTCGTGACCTCCGCGGGCCCGAGCTTGAGCGTTTCGATCCGCACGGCGGCCAGGTCGGTGCCGTCGGGTACGAAGGCCGTCGCGGTGCGGGCCTGCGTGTCGATTTCCGCCTCCTTGATCTGCCCCTTCACCCGGAAATCGAGCGCGATGCGCTGTTCGGCCCGGATGGTCCATGTGTAATCCTGGTAGAGCGAGAGAGTCGTGGTGAGCGGCGTGCGCATGTCGTGCGTGCCGACCAGCTCGACCGAACTGGCGATCTGGCGGATGAACGTCTCCTTGTCGGCATGGACGCTGTGGATCGTCACGTCGTAGTCCACCTTGTCGATGCGTACTTTCCGTATATCGGTCTGCTCGTCGAGGGCGAGGGTGATCGTGCGGTTCGCGGGATCGGTCGCGCCGACCGTGAATCCCTCGCCTTCGATGTCGGCAATGCTGATTTCGACGACGGGATAGGGCACGTCGTTCTCGATGCAGGCCGAGCCCAGAAGGGCGGCCGCCGCCGTGAGCAGCGTTTTCAGGTATCGGGTATTCATGGTCTATTTCTTTTTCTTGTCCCAGAGGTGGATCGTCATGCCGACGTTGATGGCGGCGATGTTGAGTTTGAATTTCATGTTCGATGCCTTGCGCGAGCCGATCTTGTGCCCCTCGGCGTCCTTTTGCGTGACGGAGGTGTACTGGATGCCGCCCAGTCCGAACGAGAGCGTGGCGCAGACGTTGGGGAAGATATAGACGGCCGCGCCGGGGTTGAACGCGAGTTTGAACTGCGTGTTGTCGCTGTACGTGCGTTTGATCCGGTCGCCCGACTCGTAGGCGAAGTTCGTGGAGCCGGTGGACATGGAGAGCTCGAATTCGGCGAACAGTCCGAAGCGTCCCTTCGGGTCGAGACCCGCATAGGAACGGTGGAAGATGCCGAACGAATAGTTGTCGCTGGCCAGGTCGAGGTACGGCAGCGCGCCGGTCAGGTCGTTGCTCTCGCCGAAGTCGTAGTTGCCGCTGTCGAGCGTGCCGCCCATGTGGCGGTAGCCGAAGCGCACGCCCACGCAGTTGTTGTCGCGGTAGAAGTAGCCGACGAACGGTTTGACGGTGGCCACCGAACCGTCGGCGCCGATGCCGTCCACGATGAGCATGATGTCCGTGTCGTCGCTCGAGAGCGTGCCGTAGGAGGCCGTGAGACCCATGATGACCTCGCCCTTGTAGGCGAACTTGAGTTTGTCGATCTCCCGGTCGATGCGCCGGCGCGTCGGGAGGAAATGCTCCCGGCCGCGGCTCTTCGCGCCGCTGCCGGATACGGAGGCTGCCGCGGCCTCCCGGCGGAAGGCGTACGTGCGCGCCGAATCGGCGGGGAGGCTCTCCGCGGACGCTGCGGCGGCCGTCAGCGCGATGCCTGTCGAAAGTGCGGTGAGTATGAAGTGTTTCATGTGCGTCGCGGTATTAGAGGTAGAAAGCCATGCCCAGGCCGATCGAGAAGATATTGACCTTGAAGTTCATCATGCTCGTATTGCGTTTGCCCACCGTGACCTGGTTGTGCACCTGCTTGGTGTGGGTGTAGCTGATACCCATGACGCCGACGTTCACTTCGACGGCCATGTTGTTCGTGGCGAAGGCGACGATGCCCGGCGAGATGCCCAGCGAGAGGGTATAGCCCGTCTCGTAGGTTCCCTTGACCGGCGAATCGTTCGTGAAGCGCGCCTGCGTGCCGCCCACGGAGAGCTGCGTCTCGTTGAAGAGCGCGAACCGCTTGTTGCGGCCCAGCGGGATGTACTGGCGCCAGATCGCGGCCACCGAGTAGTTGTGCCGCAGCGAGTAGTAGTTGTTGGCCTTGAGGTCCGTGTCGGAGCCTTCGTCGCCCAGTTGCAGTTCGGCCTTGTCCAGTTCGAGCAGCGTGCGCGAGTAGATGAAGCGGCCGCCGAGGGCCATGTTGTCGGTCAGGGCGTAGGCGATCATCGGACTGACACGCACCGTGTAGCCCTTCGAGTCGATGCCTTCGACGATGAGGAACTGGTAGCCCTCGTTGGTGTGTGTCGAGTAGGAGGCCGTGCCGCCGAAGACCCACTGACCCTTCGGGACGAAGAGGTTGCGGGGATCCGTGAGCCCGCGTTCGCGGCGTTTCTCGTTGATGGTCTTCGGGTGTTCGGCGATCGGTGTGCCGGAGGCCGTCGCGGCGGTTGCCGCCGCGGGAGGACATGTGCGTGCCGTGTCGGCCGGAAGGCCCGGGGCGGACAACTCCTGCGCCCGCAGGATGGTTGCCGACGCCGCGATGCAGCATGCGGCGAGGATAGTCCGGAGGCTTGTTCGCATAAAGGTCTTTTATCAGGAATGTTGCAAAAATAGGCAGGCGTGTCGGTTCGCGGAAATAAATTCAACGAACCGGCGGTTTTTCATCACGAACGTGCCGCTTTGCGGGGCTTCTTTTCATCGGCTCGCGCGGCGGGACCGGTGCGGCGGCGCCCTTTTTACGGCGGCGGCCCTGCCGCAGCGCGCTGCGGCAGGGCCGGATCGTCGTTCCGGAGCGTTCCGGAGGGTCACTTCACGTATTTGTCGAGCCAGCCGAAGAACTCGCGGTTCCAGACCAGCGAATTTTGGGGCTTGAACACCTGGTGCGCCTCGTCCTGGAACTCGACCAGCCGTGCCGGGATGCCCCGCACGCGGGCGGCCGTGAAGGCTTCGAGCGACTGCGTGTAGGGGATGCGGAAGTCGTATTCGCCCGTGACGATCAGGATGGGCGTGTCCCAGCGGTCGGCGAACTTGTGGGGCGAGTTGGCGTAGGAGCGCATCGCCGTGGGGTTCTCCTTGTCCCAGTAGGAGCCTCCGTAGTCGTTATTGACGAACCACAGCTCCTCCGTCTCGCCGTACATCGAGTCGAAGTCGAAGATGCCGCAGTGGGCGATGAAGGCCTTGAAGCGTTTGTCGTGGTGTCCGGCCAGGAAATAGACCGAATAGCCGCCGTACGAGGCGCCGACGCATCCCATGCGCGTTTCGTCGGCCCACGGCTCGCGCGCCACGTCGTCGATGGCCGAGAGGTAGTCGCGGATGTTCTGTCCCGAGTAGTCGCCCGAGATCTGGTCGAGCCACTCCTGGCCGAACGAGGGCAGACCGCGGCGGTTCGGCGCCACGACGACGTAGCCTTGCGCGGCCATCAGCTGATAGTTCCAGCGATAGCTCCAGCCGTTCGACACGACGCTCTGCGGGCCGCCCTGACAGTAGAGCAGCGTGGGGTATTTCTTCGCCGGGTCGAAGTCGGGCGGCAGGATCACCCACGTGAGCATCTGCTTGCCGTCGGTGGTCTCGACCCACCGTTTCCGCACCTCGCCCATGCGGATCCGGTCGTAGATCGCCCGGTTGATCTCCGAAATCTGCGTCAGCGCACCGTCCGCGGGGTTCACCGTGTAGAACTCCGCGGCGGAGGAGATGGTCGAGAGCTCGGCCACGATCTGCTCCCCGGCCATCGTGAAGGCCGCGATGTCGTGGTCGCCCTTCGTCACGACCTCGACCTCGCCCTCGTCGGGGGCGATGCGGCAGATCTGGTGCGTAGCCTCGATCGGGGCGATGAACCACAGCCGGTCGTTCCCTTCCCAGATGACGTTCATGGCGTTGTAGTCGAAATCCTCGGTGAGGTTCTGCATCGCGTGCGTCCGGCAGTCGTAGAGGAACAGGCGCGACTTGTCCGATTCGTTGCCGGCCCGCCGCTGCGAGAGGAAGGCGATCTTCGAATCATCGGGCGACCAGACGGGATATTTGTCGTAGCCGACCATGACCGCCTGATCGTTGACGGGTTTGCCGGTATTGAAGTTGGCGGGCTTGCAGATGTTTTGCGTCGCGCCGCTTTCGAGGTCGTAGACGAAGATGTCCGAATCGGTCGACACGGCGTAGGCGGTGCCCGTCAGCGGTTTGCAGGTGTAGGCCAGCATCGTCCCGGCGTTGTTCCAGGCGATCTCGGCCATGTCGAAATAGGGCGCCAGCGGGGCGTCCCACTGCGCGTCGGGCATGATGTCCCTGCCGCCCGTCACGACTCCCTTGCCCAGCTCGCCGACGAAGATGTGGCGGTATTCGCCCTC
>OGNU01000758.1_pt1 | contig 12690 bp, 10 predicted proteins | sample 1573581 | NCBI WGS metagenome assembly OGNU01 (sample SAMEA2581992, study PRJEB24529) | metagenome | biome: Human gut stool | place: China | collected 2011 | reverse complement strand
GCGAATGGTGGGCATTGATAAGCACCTGATCCTAGGATGTTAGTTGTTGATACATCGCACGGGATTGCCGGCGCCGTCGTATCTCGATCGGTCGCGGGCGCAAATCCGGTGCGCCAAAAAAATTAGAGAGTCCGCATTCTGACACAAAACCAACATAAAGTAAACACAGAGACCCAATATTTTTTTGCGAATTCAGGCTTTTGTCACATCCGCGAGGCTAAACTTAGCCACCATGGAAACAGTCATTCTTCACAGTTGCTGCGCGCCGTGTTCCGCGGCCGTGCTCGAGTGGATGCTCGCTCACGACATCCGTCCCGTCGTCTTCTATTTCAACCCTAACATCTTCCCTCAGGCCGAGTACGAGAAAAGAAAAAACGAACTCACGGCACACTGTCAAAAACTCGGCGTGGAGGTCGTCGACGGCGACTGGGATCACAACGTATGGCTTGATGCCGTCAAGGGACTCGAAAATGAACCCGAACGCGGCCGCCGATGCACGGTCTGTTTCTCAGTTCGCCTGCGTGCAGCGGCCAAGCTGGCCCACGACCGAGGCATTACCCGTTTTACCACCACCCTGGCCTCAAGCCGCTGGAAAAATCTTGACCAGGTCAATGCTGCAGGCAGAGAAGCGGCTGCTCAGTACGATAACGTTCAATACTGGGACAAGAACTGGAGAAAAGACGGTCTGCAGGACCGTCGCAATGCGCTTTTGAAGTTCTACGGTTTTTACAACCAAACATGGTGCGGCTGCGAATTTTCATATCGCGACGCCCAAAAGCGTGCTGCCGAGATAGCATCACGCATCTCGGCACAATCGAACAAAACTTCGATTTAACCTATCGACGCGCCAAAGCAAGCAGGCAGATATTGGCAAGCACCAGCACCACGCCTACTGCCTGCCAAAGTCCGAGCACATCCCCCAAAAGCACCATCGAGAAAACGATGGCAGAGAGCGGCTCGAGACACACCACCAAACCGGAGACCACCGGGGAAATGTATTTCAACCCGGTAAGATAAAGCCAGAATGCCGCCACCGTGCCAAAAACCACGATAAAGGCAAAATCGGCCGTCACCACCCAGTTCCAATTTACATTAAGCGTCCAGGGCGGGCAGAAGAAAGAAGCAATCACTCCGCCGAAGAGAAATGCCCATGCCACAACAACCGTAACACCGGCCTTTGCCGAAGGCTTCTGCGGTTGAATGCTGAAGGCCGTTGCAAACACTGCCGAACAGAGTCCCCAAACGACGGCCATCGGCGAGAACTTCAGACCGGAGAAGTCGCCATCGGTCACCATCAGCGCTACGCCGGCAGCGGCCAATACGGCGCAAATGCACTCCACCGACGACATCTTCGTACCTCTTACCAGCGTCAGCCACAGACCGGCCAGCATGGGATTGAGCGTCAGGAAAATCGCCGCGGTACCGGCATTGGAGTAGGAAATCGATTGAAAAAAGCAGAAGTGGGCCAAAAACACCAGCACACCACTCGTGAGGATTTCCAATAAAAGCTTGCGGTCATTGAAAATCGACCACATCTTTCGAGGCATGACCATCGTGCCGATGGCCACAAAAAGCACCCCGGCGGACAACTGCCGCAGCGTCACAAGACCCAGAGCGAAAAAGCCGCTTTTGATCTGAAACAGATGCTGGACGGCCGTACCCATGGCGCCCCAGAAGACAGAGGCAATGACGGTAAAGAGGAAACCCAGAAAGAAAAGTCGGTTCATTTGGATCGGACAGAATTCGTTGAGCGGATTTTAGTTGGCTCAGACAGCTGCAAATGTTTGATGCCGATTTTTGTTATGGCGTTTTTGCAATCATCCGAACTTTTCTGTAATATTCAGCGCTCACCGCAGTTGCTTTTCCATGTATGGTGGAATTTGCGCGGTCGGAGAAGTGGCCGAGTGGCTGAAGGCACACCCCTGCTAAGGGTGCAGATCAAAAATAACTGGTCTCGAGGGTTCGAATCCCTCCTTCTCCGCCAGAGATTACAAAAACTGCAGTTTTGTGTTTAGTGATAAGCACTTGAAACTGCAGAGGATTAAAGGCTTGAAACGATTGAGTTTCAAGCCTTTTTCTTTATCCCGAACTCCCGGTTAACTGATCCACATAACGTTTGAACTGGATCAATAAACCATGCTTTAGTCTGCCTAACCCCATGATTCTGTTAGAAATAAAGTTGTGGGGTTTTTCTTTTTCATGTAAAATGATCCCTATCTAATTACTGGTGATCTTCGAGCATGAGAACCGCAAATAACGACCGTTGGCACTTCACTGTACAAACGAGCTCACAAGGCAACTCCTACGTCTATGCTTATCAAACAAAGTGGGATCCCGTCAGCAAAACTTCCCGTCGTTGCTCCAAGCGCTACGTCGGGCGCTTGACCAACGATGGTCGTGTCAACATCAGTGATAAATTTGCGAAAGATTTTCCGGAATATTCACAGGGAGACTTCTATTACGGAGCCGACAAGGAACTTGTTGATGAAGCCACTTATCGACATGATTTCCCGACAAAAAACGTTTCGGATACAACTGAGGACAACGCTGAAGACGACACGCGCAGCGCCGGTCTGACTTGGGCTATTGAACAGATTGCCATTGACAGCGGCTTGCTCGAAGATCTCACCACCGTCTTCAAACAGGACGCCCGAGATCTTTTGCATTTGGCGATTTATAAACTCGATGGCGGACGTTCCATGGCTGCCTATGACGATTGGCGTCGCAGTGTTTATTTGCGCCAGGCTCGTTGTCTGAGTAGCCAGCGTATCAGCGAAATTTTGAGTCGGGTAACGCAAAAACAATTCGAAGACTTCTTTTGTCTGCGCCACAAACGGAAGCTCGGTGAAACTGATTCAGCCGTCCATTACGCCCTGGACAACACATCGATTTCAACATACTCGGAGACGATCGAAGATGCGGCCTTCGGGCATGCCAAGCGTGATCCACAACTCAAGCAGATCAACTACACGTTCGTGAGCGATCAGAAAACAGGCGATATTGTGTTTGCGCACACCTATGAAGGCTCCATCAACGATGTCGTGGCTTTAAAGGAAGTGCTCTACCACATGCAAAGCGCCGGCCTCGATTTGGAAAAAGTCGTTCTGGTGACCGATCGAGGATATTGCAGTCTGCTCAATGTTCAGAAGATGCTCAACTTGAATTTGAAGTTCATTCAAGGCGTGCGCCTGACCGAAGACAGCATCAAACGCAATTTGGATCGCTATCGCGAAGCTCTCCGAGATGTCAGTTTCTATGACGCTGACTTGAATGTCTATGCTCGTTCAATCAAAGAGCCCTGGACCCAAAACGCGGACACTGGGCGGGTGTATTGCGATGTTTTTCAGCACCTCTATCGCTTCCCCGGCGAAGACGAAGCAGCCATGCGCAGCATTGTCACGGAAGTCAATGCTGTTCTGGATACTTTGGCCAAAGGAAACAGTGTTGCTCCCGATACTTGGCGCAATTGTCAGCGTTTCCTTCGTTGTTCCAAAGATAAGAAAACCTGGACAAGAAACGATGAGGCAATCCGTCGAGCGATTCGATATGCTGGGACTTTTGTCATTCGAAGCAATGTGCAGGCCGATCCGTTCAAGGCACTTGAGGCTTATCGGATGCGCAGCGTTGTTGAGATGGATTTTGAGCAGTTCAAAAACTGGGCCGACGGTGACCGACTGAGATGTACCCAGAGTTCTTATTTGGGCAAACTTTTTATTTGCACTATTGCTACGTCACTGCGTTTGATGATGCTCAGGCGTGCTCATGACAACGAATCGGCTGAGGTAAAAATTCCTTTCAACTCGATGGATTGTCTGATGGCAAAACTGCGCTCCTTGAAAGCTGATAAGCGCAGAACTGCCAATGCCTGGATTCTGAGGGCTATAAGCAAAAAGCAACGAGAGTTGCTCTCGTTGCTTTCTGTTGATCTTCCCCCGAAAGTTCTCCGTTAGGGATCATTTGATCGGGAGTTCGGGCTTTATCTGTTGTTTTGCAACACGCTTACAAAATTACTAAACAGAACCTTTTGTAACCGTACAAAACCTTACAGGATCTGCATTTTTGGTGACCCTTTTGGTGACCCTCTGAAGCTCGATAAGATCGGATTTGGCGTTGTTTACATCGTTCTAGGAGCTGTTCCGACCATGCCCAAATTCGTCACTCCGATGCCGCTCGTCATCTTCCGGCAACTTAAGTCACCCGGGTTCTATCCGCTCGGCGGTGTCCAAGGTCTTTACCTCCGCATCCGAGGTGCTTCGGAAAGCTACATCCTTCGTTATCAAGACACATTCGAAAATCGGCGCAGCATGTCTCTCGGACTCCGCCGCTCCATGTCGCTGTCTGAAGCTCGAGTCAAAGCTACGGAAATCCGGGCGCGTCTTTCTGAGTGTCAAGCGTCCTTTAAATTGACCCCCGCGACCGTACCATCTACCTGTCGCGGTGTTGGGCGAACTCTTAAAGTACCCCCAAAATGAACCAACCCCCTAATTTGCGACAGTTTCCAAATTCATTTTTTTGAAAAAGTTTGTGGGGGATAGATATCCAAGTCCTTCCTGGATTCGTTCTTCGTTATACCACTGAATGTAGTCGTTGATGATTGCTATGAGTTCTTTTCGTGTTGATCCGTATCGCTGATGGAATGGCATCTGGTAGATGGTCTCTGATTTTAAGTGTCCATAAAAATTTTCCATGCTTGCGTTGTCATAGCAGTTACCCTTTCTTGAATAACTCAAGGTAATGCCGAGTTTCTCTACTTCATCGCGGTAAGCAGGGCTAGTGTAGGTACCTCCTTGGTCACTATGCAGTAGGCTTCCGCCATAAAAGCGAATTTGTTTCAGTGTTCTCAGCGCTAGTTCGACTGTCGCTCCAGTATCAAAATCCCACGCGACGATTTCTTTGGTACACAGATCCTTAATGGTGCCCAGTATCAACCATCCTTCTCTGGTATGGAAAAACGTCATATCGGATACAAACTTCGTTCTAGGGACCTTTGCTTTGAAGTTGCGCTTCAGCAGATTGGTGGTCGGACGATCATCAACCAAACAGCTGTTACGCCCACGAGGAAAGCTCTTCTTTTCTCTTCGGATTCTCGCATTTAGACCGTAGGCTCGCATCAACCGCGCAACTCGTTTGTGATTGATTGCTACATTGAATTGCCGGCTCATTTCTACCGCCATACGCTTAGCACCGTAACTGAATCGATGCTGGACTTGGAACGTCCTGATTGCATCTACGAGACTATTGGGAGTTATGGATTCAAGACGCTTTTTAATGCGGTAATAGGTACTTCTGTGAATTTGGAACAAGTCGCACGCCTCCAGTGCGGTGACACCTTCTGCTCGTAATTCGTCGATGCGCTTGACTATTTCTGTCTTCGAAAGTTTATGTTGCTGTAGTTCTTTCTTAACCCACCGGCGTACAGCATTTTGTTTGCACAGCCGATGCAAATCCTTGTTGTTTTCCATGGTGCGCATTCCAGTCTTGATCAAACTGGAATCAATGGTACGACGGAACTCGCTATCGAAGCTGTATTTCCGTAACCATCTTTGAACCGTCCTGATGCAGACTCCGGCAGTATAGCTGCCGCTGAGGTAGACATTGCACCTTTCCGAATCTGCTCAATCAGTAAAGCAACAAGAGAGTGTTCCAAACAAAGGTTTTTAATTTTTGGACGATGCGATATGAAGGCGAAATCAATGGAACCGCCATATTTTCTTACCTTCTTAACCCATCCCTTGAAAGTGTTGTAGGACAGGTTGTGTCGGGCTGCGTAGGCTTTGATTCCGTACTTCTGTTGACTAAAAAATCGACCAAAATTTCTTTGCGCTCTTGAATTGAAAATTTTTGATGATCGCTAAAAACCCAATCTTCATGTCCATGCTTGTAGCGTCTTCGCCAGTCTTGAATCGGGTCTAACGACACGTTCAACATGGAAGCAATTTCTTGTGATGATTTCCGTTGTGCAAAGTAGTCAACAATTTGTTTGCGGACACGGTAACTGATAGTCATAAACACACCTCGCGAGAGTCTCAGTGTGTCGCATTTGTGGGGGGCAGTTCATTTTCGGGGGTCAATTTAAAGGACGCTTGACACCTGTCGCGGCAAGCCATTGAAGTTTTGAAAAAGGTTCGTCCGAACCGACCAAGGACAGACGAATTGATCTTCAAAACCGAAAACGGCGGTAGTTTTTCCGAGGCTGCAACAACTGCCTTGATTCGTCGAATGCACGCCAGACAAAAAGCTTTGGATGGAATCGGATGGATTGATCCAGATAAGTCCAAGCGTGAAGACAAAGTCTGCGTCATCACAGCGCACGGTACTGCCCGTAGCGGCTTTCGCACGTGGGCCAAGGATGACCAACTCGGGCACAACCGCAAGTTCGACCAAGAAGCAGCAGAGCTCTGCCTATTGCACTGTAAAGCTTCTGACAACTACCACGGAGCTTACGACCGAGCGCGTTTAAGTAGTGAGCGTCAACGATTGATGGATGACTGGGGGGAATTTTGTTGCTCGCTCGTATCTGACGACACTTCATCCACCTGAAATCTCCATCCACCGAAAAGCTTGACGTTCAGTCCCGACTGTGTAAGAGTTATTCCAAGTTATTCAAGGAGATAGAGCACATGCCACAAGTTCAGCTAGGCAAAATCGAACGGATCCCTGTCCGTGACGTGTGGCGCCATGAGGCGTTGGACTTTACGAAGTGGCTTGCTCAAGAAGAAAACCTTACGCAACTCGGCGATGCATGTTCCATAGATCTCGAGTTCGTAGACATGGAGAGCGCTGTAGGTTCGTTCGCCGTTGATATTTATGCTAAGGAATCGGGCTCCGACCGTCGAGTCGTCATTGAGAATCAACTTGAAGACACCAATCACGACCACCTCGGCAAGATCATCACGTACGCTGCGGGCAAGAATGCTGAAGTTGTCATCTGGGTCGTTGCACGAGCTCGCGATGAACACCGAAAAGCAATTGAATGGCTGAATGAACACACTGATGACGAGTGTTCTTTCTTCCTTGTTGAAATTGAAGTCTGGCGCATCGGAGACTCCCAGATGGCACCGCGGTTCAATGTGGTTGAGTCTCCCAACGAGTGGGCACGCGTAGAGAAAGCAAAGACAGGGTTGAGTGACACCCGGACAGCTCAGCTTGGATACTGGCAAGCGTACCGGGAAGCCGCTCTCTCTGACCCGAACTTCTCCAAGGTTATGCGCCCGCAGAAGGCTCTTGCTCAGCACTGGTCTAACCTCAGCGTCCAAACGTCTCGATATCATCTAGTCCTGCTCGCCCTCATCCAAAAACGCCGAATCGGCGTTGAAGTCTGCATCTCGAATGACAAAGCGTTCGGTAAAGTCGTGTTCACTCACCAGACGGAACTTGAAAATCTTCTCGGCGTAAAAGGCGAACCATACGATGCCGAAAAATCGTGTGGTATCCGTTTCTATCGTGAGGGATGCGACATCAAGGGGAAGCCCGAGATGTGGAGCGATTTCATTGATTGGCAACTTCGCGCCGCAGTTCAGTTGCGACAAGCAATGCTCAACGTAGATAACGCCAATCCCTCTGAAACGTACGAATAAGTTCGCCGGGCACATGGCTCCACAGCAAACCTCAGAAACGGAAAGCGTTTTCGCCTAAATCCCTTCCTTTGATGCCAGAGTTGTTCCGGGAAGGCTGCCGGAATGCAAAACCTCCATAACAGTGCTTGCAGGCGGTTCCTCTGGCATCAATCATTGTCTCTTTGAAGGAGGCTTCAACAATCCATCCTAGAATGAGCACCATATGTGTCCCAATAGGGTATAAAATCCAGAAATCGCTACATATTTGTAGCATGATCACCTTAACAGGATACTTGTCGATGAAAGGTCAAATCATCGGGTATGCACGCGTCAGCTCTGCCGACCAAAATCTCGCCCGTCAGCTTGAGCAACTTAAATCGATGCACCCCGACAAGATTTTTGAAGACAAAGCCAGTGGCGCGACAAGTGACCGGCCTGCTTTTCAGCAGATGATGGGATACGTTCGCGAAGGCGACACAGTTATCGTCTGCAGCATGGACCGCCTTGCCCGCAATCTCGCCGACCTATTGAACGTCACGAAGGAACTTCAGACCAAGGGCGTAAGCATCAAGTTTCTAAAAGAGTCTATTCATTTAGATGCAACTGGCAATGACGCCGCCATGACCAAACTGCTCATATCCATGCTTGGCGCTGTAGCTGAATTTGAACGTTCAATGATTCGTGAACGCCAACGCGAAGGTATCGAACTTGCGAAAAAGAAAGGCGTCTATAAAGGAAGAAAACCAACGGACCCCAAAATCATTGAAAAAGCTTACGAGAAGATCAAACTTGGCGTTCCAATTTCAAAGGCTGCACGAGAAATAGGTGTTGCGCGCTCTACACTCTATCGACGATTGAAATTATAAATAATCTATAAATTACATATTGTAGTTTTTTTTCAAAAGGCACCCGGCGAATACAGAAGGGCTCGAAGCGCGTCACTCTATATTCGCCTAATGTTTTAGGAAAAGATATCTTTCCAATTAAATATTATCAATAAATACCTTTCTTATTCTTTCTTGCTCAGACTTCAATTGAAGTTCAAGATCGTTTATCTTTTCTTGAATTTTTTGAATTTCATTAATCTTTTCATCTTGTTTCTGCCTACTCGGGACCCAGATAGAGATGCTCTGAACGCGATCTAACGATGCTCTAAACGATCTAGAAAATCCAAGTTTTTTCCCTTCTATTTCAAGTAAATGAGCTAAATATACAGGGTTTACCTCATTCGTTTTACATCTCAAAACCCCACAGTGATCAGTTGGATAAAAGGCATTGTCCTCAGGGAAATACCTGGTCATCCAATCACCATCAATTCCCCACAAAACAGAGGGCATGGAAAAATCATCAATTAGAAGCTCATCAACATATCCAAATGGATCAAAAACATTCGCACTTATAACTGGGATCTTTTCATCTTGAATGATTTGATTAGACAAAACACGCTTTCCGATACTCAAGATAAATCTCGCAGAATCATCAAGTCTTAGTTTTTGCCCCCCCCCTGAAATTCTAGCAATTACATCAAGATCATCAAATATTTTTTCAATTTCCTGACGATACAGCTCGATAGTCATCCGAGTATTTCGGTACTCCTCATCAATTTTCTTACATTGTTCGATTATTCTGATTTGAATATCAAGAGGAGGCACAGGGATTTTCACCTCTTCTCGCAAATATGTCGAGTTCAAACTTTTACCAAATGCCTTGTGCCCAACATTTTCGAGATCAATAAGACGCCCCTTAAATAAATAGTACAAATAAAGGTTGTCGACAATATTCTTGTCATATGGTACAAGTGCAGCGATAGCTTCATTGGTATATAAATTCTTTCCAGCTATTGCAGTTCTACCAATACTCAACTTAAAGCTTAAAAGAGTTGTTCCTGCCTTTATCAATTTTACATTCGAATCTCGAATCGCCTCATCCGTTATTTTTTCTTTTGTATCATTGATAATCTGATCTTTCATTTCTGCAATAGATACCCATAGATGATGGCCTGTAAAATACTGTGGGTTCTTTCTAGAAGGAGTTCCACCAATTACAATTTCACAAACTTCGCCTAGTCGATTAAGTGGATACTTGCTTTTAATTTGAATTGTCTCATAAAAATGCAATCGAATCGATTTATTAAAATTCGGTCGCGAAAAGTCCAGCATGTCTTTCGTTCTTACAATCGAGGCATATTTCTGTTGTTCCTCGTTCAGATCAAAATTCATTCCCAGAAATGATTCGCGGATTGCGGCAGACAAAGTTCCTTTAGCGAGACGATCTTGATCACAATATAATTTGCCTCCAGGGTTCGTAATTTGAATTCCTTCATTCCCTTTTCGGTTAGACCAATCGTAACCAAGGAATATTTTTTGTTCTTTATTATCAGCTGGAGCATTAATTACAACTGTTTTTTGATCGTATACCAGAGAGAAATAGAGTAGCTTTTCCCTTTCAACATCAAGCAAATAGGAATAAACCTTCTCGAGGTACACGAACGATTTATCTAAATCAGAAAGTTTCTTATAACCCTTAGACGAAACAAGTTTCTTAAACTCAAAAGATTTGTTGAAGGCCTCGACATATAATTTAAAGTACTCATACTCACAAAGACCATCGAGGTCGTATTCTTTTTTCAAAATAGATTTATACACATCTATTTCAATACCAATCTTGTTCGTGTAACTCTCAAGGATTTCTTGATCTCTCCAATTCTTAAGATTCTCTCCATTAAAAATCGCACTAACAGAATCTATATATAAATCCACCAATTTCGGAGGTTCGTTAAATTTCTCTAGAAATACTATTACTGTGTTCGTACCTGTTGCACCAAAAGTTTTCGATCCTAAAGAAACAATCGCACGGATATAGAAATTCTGTAAAAATTGTTCTCTGGCACCAATATAACTAGCAGTATCATTAGATAAAATCGACGAAGGCAGAATGACAGCCGCAACTCCCTTGGCCTTTAGAAGCTGACCGATTCGTTCGACAAATAGTGTTTCAATTTCTCCACTATTTACTCCAATCTTATCTAATAGCTCAAATGTATTATTTTTTAGCTTAAGATGTTGTTTGAAATCCTTAACTGAATAAGGAGGATTAGCAACAAGCACATCAAACGTACCGTTTTCGATACCTTTTTCCGGATCGCTTTCTAGACCATCTCCAAAAATGATATTTCCTTCTCCTGCACCATTCATAAACAATGAAATTTTTGCCACCCGCGCAAGACGATAATCTTTCTCTACACCGTAAATGTGATCTCTTACCCAGTCATTATTATCTGCTTTCTCTAGGAAGAAATTGATTGTCTCAATCGCCTCGGTCAAAAAGTGTCCAGCGCCACATGCATAATCAATAATCTTCGGATATCCAATACCTATATCATTTTGAATAATTTTAGCAACAGGCAAACTGTCCCAAATAAATCTCGTTATGGGCATTGGGGTGAAGAACTGACCCTCGTTTTGCTTGAATCCCTTATTTAATAACTGTTCAAATAAATCTCCGAGAAACTGATGCTTAGAAGGATAAACTATTCTATATTTCTCGAATAGTTGAACCATTTCAACTAAGATTTTCCCATTTTGATAAAAAAGTTCTTCGTTATGAACATCTTTAAATGCAAAATCATTATTCGAATAAAATTTAAGGATTTTTATGGTGTTTTGTAAATCTTTGATTGCCTGCTCTCTTGTAGTGCCAGTGTATGTAGCGAAAAGCTTTTCAGGATAGTCCGCTGAGACATAATAAATCTTTTCGCGCATGAATTTTTCCATGCCATCGCGATGTAATCTTTGCAAGCGATCTTGCAGAGTTTCATACGTATCGCTTCCCGGCTTGTACTGAAACTCAACCTCTTCATTCTCTCGCTTGGTACTTTCATCCACCAGCTTACAAATAAATAGTGCAACTAACCTATTAAAGGCATTTTCTTTATCACTTACATTATTATGTCTTAAAATTTCTTCGAATTTATTAACAATCTTATCGTCAGGCTTAAAATCCTGTAGATCTTTTTTCAGCAACGGCTTTACACCTATACGGTAAGCCACGGACTCTTTGGAAAAAATCAGATCATCATGAAATAAGCACGAATAGGTTTCCGCCCATACTTCATGTTTTTCAATAGCTGTATGAGCCTTGCTATATAACTTTAGCGTTTTATCTTTTTTAGATAAAAGAATTATATTTTTATCATCCGAACAATCTATGACCGGAGCCTTGTATTCGATTTTGTTATTTCGGATATCGGAAGAATATAATACTAGCCATCGACAAGCTTGTTCTTGTTGCCAATACGAAAATAATTGCCCCCCATCATTAATCGTATCCGCCAGAGCTTTTTCATATTCTCGTCCCCATGTCTTACACTCGACAATGAAGAGCATTTCGCCATTCTGATCGACGACACAGATATCGGCACGACCACTTTTAGCATCATGTCCCAGATGCCACTCTTTTTCTAGTTCGATGTGTTCAGGTCTATATCCTTTTTCTAACAACCTATGCACACATTCAAAGACAACAAAATTTTCAGGGGCGTCAAAGTTATCGTTACGTTCTCTCCCTTTGATAGCGCTTGGGTAGAATAACTTCCTCTTAGAAAAATCTGCACCTAGACTTATATCGAATAAATCATAAGATTTTTCATAAATTTCGCCATATTTTTGAAAACCAAGAGTTTCCAAAAGATTTTTAAAATTATCAACAGTAATCATTTATATCATTAACACTCGTCTCATTACTTTTTGTCCATAACTATACTCTGTTAGCCTTATTGCAGACTTTATTGAATCTCACCGCTTCTGAAATGAAATTACAGCATACGACTAGAGATTCAATGTACTTGCAGACTCAAAATTCATTCAGAACAAAGCTGTTGTCGGAAAAGCAATAGGAGAGTGTCTGTAGGATCGATGGCCTGAGTTGATGCGATAAAAATTGCTTGATTTTATCAAAGCTCTGGGTAGCTCGTCCCCGCTTGCAACTGTCGATAGCAATACTGTTACAGTATCTAAAACAATTTCAACCCGAGTCCTGGGGACTCGACCGCTAACGGCGGTGGTTGTGGCGAACTTGGGCGAACGTGTATCCGTTTCGCCCCAAGTTCGCGATCCTGCCCTAGGCCCCTCACCCC
>OGNU01000753.1_pt1 | contig 12742 bp, 6 predicted proteins | sample 1573581 | NCBI WGS metagenome assembly OGNU01 (sample SAMEA2581992, study PRJEB24529) | metagenome | biome: Human gut stool | place: China | collected 2011 | reverse complement strand
GCCTTCACCATGCCCCGGAACGACGTGGCCTTCAAGGCTTCGTTCGTCGAGGATCCGGAGCCCGAGATCGAGGATATTCTCGAACTGATCACCGACGAAGCCTTCAAGGCTTACGCTCAAAAGCGTATGACGAGCCCCGAATCGTTCGGAGAAACCCAGGCGCCTGCGTGGGACGCCGACAACGACGGCAAACTCTCTGCGCAGGAGGCCGCCGCAGTGTCCGCCATCAACCTCGCCGAATCGAAAGCCCGGGATCTTTCGGCCTTGAAATACTTCCCCAACGTAACCACGCTGAACATCGACTACTGCAAGGTAGAGGGCGATGTGCTCGATCTGACGGTGCTTCCGAAACTGACCAGCCTCTCCTGTGAGGAGATGGGCAGCGTGAAAAGCATCGACCTGACGGCCTGCACGGAACTGATCACTTTCTACGGACCCTTCAACGGTTCGCTGACGAAGCTCGATTTCTCGAAGTGCGGGAAGCTGACTTCGATCAATATTGAGAGCTGCGGTGCCGAAGGCTTCACCATCAACGTATCGGGCTGCAAGTCGCTCGAAACACTGGAAGCATTCACCAGTAACCTCTCGGCGGTAGATCTGTCGGGTTGCACCAATCTGGTCTCGGTTTTTCTGAATTATGCGCCGGTGAAGAGCGTCGATGCGAGCAACCTTCCCAATCTGGAGACGCTGTCGCTGTTCGAATGCAGCGATGTTCAGAGCATCAACGTATCGGGCTGCGAAAAGCTGGAGTACCTGAGTTGTAGCAACAGCAAAATCACTTCGCTGAATCTGACGGGACTGAAGAGCCTGCGGAGCCTTAGCGTGGCAGGGTCGCCTCTCTCCGCACTCGATCTGGCAGGTCTGGCGAATCTCGAAGAGCTCTATTGCAACAACTGCAAGCTGAAGGCGCTTTCGGTCAAAGGGTGTAAGAAACTCTGGAACGTCGTGGCCTACATGAACTATATCTCGGAATTCGACATGACCGATATGGCTTTCTTCGAAGGGGATCCCAGTCAGGGATTCACATTGTCCATCGGACTCCAGACGTCCGACGAGAACTGGCCGACGGACGGCAGCCGCATGAACTCGTGGCAGCGTCAGCCCTTCGTCGACAAGGACGGCAATTTCTCCTACGACTGGTTCACGCCGGAGGTGGAGGAGAGACTCCGAACGGATGTCGCCTATTGGAAGACCTACTACACGGAGGCTGGCGTGCATCCCACCGGCAAAGCCATGCCCCATTCGGGACAGAGTGCCAAGGAGCAGTTCCGTCCCGAAGGCTACGATGCGTCAACCGGCAAGGGGCCTGACGGTCAGCGCAACCCCGATCCCCAGAACAAGTTCGACTACTGGAGCTGGCACCACAGCTACTATCCCGTTCAGCCGGTAGCCATCACCTATCGTGCCGATCAAGAGGAGTGGCTTACGAACTCGATCAAGAGCTTGGCTTTCTACGGTGTAGGCGGCGGTCGTGCACACGGTATGGTCATGGTCCGCAGAATCGACTGACGACGTCTGGCCGCGCTCCGGATGTCCGTTCCAAGGAGGGGCATCCGCAGATCCTCAGGAACCGATCGCACGGTCGGAACCGGAGATAAGATACGTTTTACGATAGAACATCCGGACCCGCCCTTCACGCGACGGAAGCCCGGGTCCGGATGTTCATTTTTACGAAAGGCCGTCGGAATCTCCGGCCGGGCGGAACGAAACTCCCGAATTTTATCCACACATACTCCCAATTTGCAGCATTTTTTCACCGCTTGTCACTACCCGACAATCTTTGTGACGCAGGGCCGAAACAACCATAACTGACCCGTCAATCCCAACCGGCCCGGTCTCCTTATCAAACAATCGTTCAATTCTATGTTCAGAAAACTTTTACTATCGTTCTTCTCCGTGCTGATCGCCGCGTCGGCCGTCGCCCAGCAACGGCAGGTGACCGGTACGGTCGTCGATGCCGGCGGGAACCCGATCATCGGCGCTACGGTCTGGATCGAAGGAACCCAGATCGGTACGGCGACGACCGTCGACGGAGGCTTCACGCTCAACCGGGTTCCGGCCGGCGGCAAGATCACCGTCTCGTTCATCGGATACGAAACCCTCATCGAGCCGATCGGAGAGCGCACCAAACTGCGCATCGTCCTCAAAGAGGATGCCGGACGTATCGACGAGGTGGTCGTCGTGGGCTACGGTTCGGGGCAGCGCATCGGCAACATCGTGGGTTCGGTGGCCACCGTCTCGGCGACGGAACTCTCCGAGCGACCCTCGGCCAACATAGGCGACGCCCTTCAGGGTAAGGTCGCCGGTCTGCAAATCTTCAACACCTCGGGCGAGCCGCAAAGCACCGTTTCGATGAAACTGCGCGGCACCTCGTCGCTCAACCTCTCGACCGAACCGCTCTATATCCTCGACGGCGTGCCCGTATCGTCGTCAGTTTTTTCGCAGATCAACCCTCAGGACATCGAGAATATCTCGATCCTCAAAGACGCCTCGTCGACGGCCATCTACGGTTCGCGCGCAGCCAACGGCGTGATCTACATCTCGACCAAGAAAGGCAAGAAGGGCGACAAGGCGCAGATATCGCTCCGCGCCCAATACGGTATCTCCATGCTGACCAATTACAACATGGAGATGATGAATTCGCGCGAACTGTTCGCATTCGAGGAGCTCTGCCGCCCGGCATTGAAAAACGACGCCACCTATCAGGCCAAGAAAGCGTTCCTGCTGGGCAACAACATCAACTTCGACTGGACCGACTATCTGTTCGACAACGCCGCACCGCTCGTGCAGGCAGACGCCTCTGTGCGCGGCGCCACGGAGACGACCTCCTACTACGCTTCGCTGGGCTACTACTCCGAGAAGGGTACCTCGAAGGTCAATTCGGGCGTCGACCGCTTCACGTTCCGCACCAACCTCGACACGCAGATCACCCCCTGGCTCAAATTCGGAACCAATGTCGCGCTTACCTACTCCAAATACCAGACCATCAAGACCGGCTGGTACATGAATTCGCCCATCCTGCTCGCCGTCGCGGGCGTGCCTTACTATACCCCCTACGAGCTCATCTGCAACGAGGACGGATCGGTATCCTACGGCGACGTGCAGTGGAAGTATCCGTGGAGTTCCGAAGGCCAGTACGACCTGAACGAATTCTACAAGTATAACACCAACGACCGCACGCAGGCCAATCTCATGGGCCAGACCGCATTCACCCTCACGCCGGTCAAGGGGTTGACGATCCGCGCCGCACAAGCTATCGACGCCTTCGATTACACCAACACCAATATCGCCCGGCCGGACTTCACTTCCGCATCGGGCGTGGACCCCTACCGTCAGGAGGCGTTCCAGCGCTATTACCAGCTCTCTTCGACCAATACGGTTGAGTACCGCAACAACATCCGCGAGCAGCACTTCTTCACCTTTTTGGTCGGCCACGAGTCGATCCTCAAAAAGAACCGCTCCTTCAACGCCAAGGGCGTGGGCTACAACGACGACCGCCTGCTCTCGTTCGGTCAGGCCACCGACATCACCGAATGGGGAGGCAACGAGATACAGAGTACGTTCAACTCCTTCTTCGGCAATCTCAACTATAACTACGATGGTCGTTATTTCTTCGATGCCTCAGTGCGCACCGACGGCTCGTCGCTTTTCGGCCGTAACCACCGCTATGCCACCTTTTTCTCGGTGGGCGCGATGTGGAAGATCAAGCGCGAAAGCTTCATGGAGAGCATCAAGTGGGTCGGCGACCTGAATCTGAACGTCAGTTACGGCACCACCGGCAACTCGGGCATGGACAGTTGGTATGCCTCGATAGGTTTGGTGGGTGCAGGCGCCAACTATAACAAGGTCTCGGGCTGGGGGATCGCCCAAGTGCCCAACGACGACCTCACGTGGGAGACCGTGGCTTCGTTCAACGTCGGCGTGAACGGTCGTCTGGCCGGACGCGTAAACTTCAACTTCGAATTCTACAACCGCAATTCGCGGGATCTGATCATGACGCTGCCTTTCTCCGGTACGACCGGCCATTCGGGCGGCACAGGCAACATCGCCTCGCTGCGTAACCGCGGTTTCGACTTCGAACTTTCCGTCGATCTTCTTCACACCAAAAATATTTACTGGAACGTCTCGGCCAACGTCAACTATAACCGGAACCAGATTACCAAGCTCTATCAGGGACTCAACGAACTGGCCTTCCCGGGTGCGGGTCTGAAGTACCAGGTCGGCCGCTCGTCGTCGGAGATTTGGATTCAGAAGCGCGCGGGCGTTGATCCGGCCGACGGAGCCCCCATGTGGTACGACCGCAACGGTAACCTCACGAAAACCTTCTCTGACGACATCCGCCAGTTTACGGGCTGGGACACCGTGGCACCCTGGTCGGGCGGTTTCTCGATGAACTTCTCGTGGAAGGGACTGGGTCTGGTTGCCGATTTCTCGTGGATCGGCGAACGCTGGATCTTCATCAACGAGCAGTACTATACGCGCAACCCGACCAACCTGCTTATGAACAGCAACTTCGAGCGCAAGATGCTCAATATCTGGACTACCCCGGGCCAGGTAACCGATATCCCCAAATACGGCACTGAGTTCCGCTTCGACACGTCGACCTACTCCAATGCCTCGTTCATGCGTCTGAAAAACCTGTCGATTTCCTACACTTTCCCGCGCGAACTGATCTCCAAGAGCCGTATCTTCTCGGCCATGCGCCTTTACGTCACGGGCCGGAATCTCTGGACGGTCACTGACTTCGAAGGCTACGATCCCGAAGTGGGCTATTCCAACGCTGTGGTGGGCATGTACCCCAACTCACGACAGATCGTATTCGGCGCCGAATTGACGTTTTAATTCCAACACGATGATACTCATGAAAAACATCAGAATATTCCTTTCCCAGCTGCTCGCGCTCTCGGCGCTCGCCTCGTGCAACCTGGATCAGTTCCCCGACGACGCGATCGACACGACGCACGCCATGGAGAGTGTGTCCGACTGCGAGAACTTCCGGACGGGGCTCTATGCCGGCATGAAATACTGTTTCACAGGCATCTATGTCTATGCACCCGAGTTGCAGACCGACCTCTATCACGCCGTGCTTAATTTCGGCAACTTCCAGGGGGCCTTCTATTCTTACTCGGTGCTGGCCAATGAAGGTGCGTGCAACAATGCCTGGTTCGGCCTCTACAACTACATCGCCAACGCCAACTTCCTGATCGAGGGCACGCGCAAACTGCTCGACCGCGGCACACTCAGCGAGGCCGACGCTGCCCTGGTGCGCCGCTATTACGGCGAGGCGTGCTATATCCGCGCACATATGTACTATCTCTTGGTTCAGTTTTTCTGCGAGGACTACGAACCGGCGACGGCGGGTGATGTCTACGGCGTTCCCGTCGTGACGGTCTATGCCCCGACGCCCGATGCGTCGAAATATCCCTCGCGCGGTTCTCTGGCGAAGACTTACGCACAGATCGTTGCCGACCTGACCGAAGCTGAAACCTATGTGACTGCCCCGGGGCAGCCCAATTCGATCTTCGTCACGGCCGACGTGGTCGCGGCGCTCCAAGCGCGTGTGGCCCTTTCGATGCACGACTATTCCACAGCCTTCAACAAGGCCAAGGGACTCATCGACTCGGGTCGCTATCCGTTGGAGAGCGACCGCACGGCCTACGCTGAGGCATGGTTGCGAGACAACCTCTGCGAAACGCTGTGGCAACCCGTGATGACCGGGCCCGACGATACGGGCAACTCGTTTCCCTACTTCATCAACAATGCCACGGGGCGCGAAGGCGAGGACAATCCGCAGTACGTACCCGAGGACTGGGCGCTGAAACTCTACGATAAGACCAACGACATCCGCTACGACGCCTATTTCTCCGAGCGCGAACTGCGTATGCCCGTTACGGGACGTCTGACGCTGCTGGTCAAGTATCCCGGCAATCCGCAGCTCTATACGCAGACGACCAACTACGTCAATCAGCCCAAGGTGTTCCGCATCTCGGAGATGTATCTGATCGCCGCCGAGGCCGCGGCAAACCGTCAGGGCCAAGAGTCCATAGCCTCCTATTACCTCAATGAACTCAAAAGCAAGCGTATCGCCGGCTGGTACGAGCGCGACTACTCGGGGCAGGCTCTCGTGAAGGAGATTCGCGATGAGCGTGTTCGCGAACTCTTCGGCGAGGGACAGCGTCTGTTCGACCTCAAGCGCTGGCACATCGGATTTCAGCGCTCGGCGGGCCAGAACCCTGCACTCATGCAGCCTGGAGCCAACTATGTATCGTGCATGCGTCCGGCCGACGATCCGTTCTTCCTGTGGCCCATCCCCACCGACGAGGTGCAGGCCAACCCGCAGATCGAGCAGAACCCCGCCTATACGATTAAATAATCCCAAACCGCATGAAAACCATGAAACTGTTCAGATACGTTTCGAAATTCCTCTTCGTCACGGGCCTCGCTCTTTGCATCGCATCGTGCAGCGACGACGAGAGGATCGGGGCCGGAGATGCGACTATCGGTTTCGAGCAGGCCGGCTACGTTTACAAGGAGAGCGCAGGAATCGTCCGTATTCCCGTGAAGTTCACCGGCGAACCCAAGAGCTACCCCATCGTCTTCAACATCGAGGCCACGGTTGATCCCGCGAAAGGGATGGTCGGCGACCAGCCTGTCACCGTCGACCAGGTGGCCCGTTTCATCCAGCTCGACGGATTCCGCTATCTGGGCGATCCCGACGCTCCGGTCTTCATCGAGGTTCAGTTGATCAATGACGACGTGGTCAACGACACGCGCCAGCTCACGCTGACTATTACCTCGGCCTCGGGTGCCCAGATCGTCAACGGCTCGACGACCCTCCAGATCCTCGATAACGATGCCAATCCCTACGAGCGCCTGCAAGGTCGTTGGATACTTCGCTCCAAAGACCCCGACGACGGCAGCGACAATGCTCCTTTCGCCGTCTACGTCATGGACGGATTCACGGAAGCGGAGGCCGAAAAGAACCGCGCCGAGAGCCGATTGCTCTGCTACGGATTCGGTGGTTACGGCGATACGCCCGAAGGTGTACCTTTCCTTTGGTATCTCAACTACGATTACGACGAGTCGACCGGCAAAGGTTCGCTCGCGACCGATATGACGCACTTCCTGATCAGTGTGAACGAAGATGTCTTCGACATCGGTGTCAATCCTACGGAGGTTCTCTTCACATCGATGAAACGCGGACAGTCTACGGTGAGCGACACGCCGATCTACGCCACGTGGTCGGAAGACTGCCGCACCATCACCTTTGACACCAACCTGGTGCTTGTTCCTCTGATCTACAGCAACGGAGAATATACCAACAAATACTTCGGCATGCTTGCCGACATGGAAATGACCCTTCAGGAATAATATCCCATACGCTCGAAGAGTTACACACCACAATCACTTCAAACGACCTATGAAAAGTTTCAAATATCTCGCAACGCTGATCGCTGCCGCAGGGCTTTTCGTCGGTTGCTCCGACGATGACACCCTTGGCAGTCAGAATGTAGGCAAACCTCGCCCCACGGTGAGCGTGACAATGGGTGAGGTCTCCGCCACCGACGCCCACTTCGCGCTGACTGCTTCGGAGGAGGCCTCGCAGTACGGCTACGCCGTGCTCGAAGGTAAGGGACTCTCCGTCCCGAGCGCCTACGACATCCTCACCAACGGCATCGCCAACGTCGTTGCGCGGGGCACTTTCAACTATGCCACCGCAGCATCGACGAATGTAGTCTTCCCCTGCCGCGAGAATGCCGACTACACCCTCTTTGCTGCAGCCATTACCGCCACAGGACTGGTGAGCAAAGTGGTCGCATACGAATTGACTGTCGAGGACAAGAGCGCTCCCAAACCCTCCGGGTTTCTGCCGTCGGGCCACAGCGTGACCGTTCCTTACAACGAAGAGATTCGTTTCGGCGACCCGACCTTGCAGGCCACGGTCCGCTATTACAAAGCAGGACTCTCCGAGGTGGAGCAGCGTCCCGTGATTACCGATCCCATGGCGCTGCCGCGTGAGAACGTGCGGATCGACGGACAGTCGGCCCTCTTCGAGATGACCCTGCAGCAACCGGGCGCCACTTATCTGGTAAGCTACCCCAAAGGGTTCTTCACCGATGTGGCCGGCAATCCCTGCGGTTCGGTGGAGAGCTACTACGACACTGCCACGGGCGAGTTCAAGAATATCTGCTGGGAGGTCGAGCAGGAGCCTGTCGTCATCCGTAACGACTACTTCGATGCAGGCATTTCGACCGACTGGACTGCCGCCGACGCGGCCATCCGCTTTACGGTACCCGCAACGCTCTACGACGCCGGTAAGCAGCATCCGATCCGCGTCGTCTATAACGAGACCGACGGCCTGAAATCGCTTTACGCCGACTACACGCTTTCGGTCGAGGGTTCGAAGAGCACTGTGGCGATCCGCCTCCCGCAGACGCCGACTGGCACCTTTGACGTGTCGATCGACCAAGGAGCTTTCTTCGACGAATGGGGCAATCCTACGGCAGCTTTCGAGGTGGCGCCCGAAGCATTCCGCTACAAGCTCAACATCCGGCTTCAGACCGGTCGCTACCTGGTATCCTACGAGAAACTTTCGAACTTCGTCGATCCGAGCAGCGTGGCTTCCGAGAACCAGGGCCGGGAGTTCGAACTGGGCCTCCAGCCCTACCCCTACGACGAGAAGCAGGAACTCTACATGATTGGAGTCAACTGGTTCAACCTCGACAAGGCCGGCATTCCGGGTCTCACGAATACCCTGAACAACCCGGTCCTGGTCGGACGCATCGACTACGGAACGAAGACTCTCACCTTCGACGGCACCTACGTCGACCCGAGTACGATGAAGATCGTCGAAAACGAAAACGCCATCGGCACGATCTTCTACTATTACAATGCGGCCAAGACGCAGGGAATCGCTTTCTGGGGCGGCGGCTCCAACGGCAAAAGTCCGGTGGTCGTCTCGTTCGACGACCGGGGGCACCTGACCTCGATTTCGAAGTGCTACTACTCCATCCACGATCTGAACAACGGAGGTCGCGCCCTCGGTTATTTCGACGGAATCTGGACCACCGGTACGCTCACCTACTCACCTCGTTAGGATGCACGATGAACCCTTTAACGATGCGAAGTCTCCCGACACGAGTCGGAAGACTTCGCTCGCTCTTCCTCCGACCATGAACCGCTTCATCTACCATCTGAAATCCCTGTTCTGCGCGCTCCTGCTGTGCGGCGTCGCAGCGGCATGCAGCGACTCGGACGACCGGTTCGCACTGACCCTATCGACCGGAGAACTTCGCTTCGAGGCCTCGGGCGGCATGCAGCGCTTCAAGGTCAACACGCCTTCGGAGTGGACGCTCTCGGCTCCCGACTGGGTCGTCTGCTCGCCGACGGGAGGTGAGGGCCCTGCATCCGTCGCCGTTACGGTCACGGAAAACGGCGGCGGAGAGCGTACCGCGACGCTCACGGTCACTGCAACCGGCGAAACGGCCGCGCTGCAACTCACGCAGGAGAGAGCCGATTTCACCATCGACCGCGAAGTGCTCGAATTCGACGGCGAGGGAACCCCTATCAGGGTGATCATCGAGTCGAAATACGCCTGGACGATCCGGATTCCCGAGAAGGCTTCGTGGCTGACGGCCACACCCTCGAAGGGCGCGCCGGGACAGACCACGGTCGTCTTCACGCCCCGTCCGGTCACCGATCGCACGCCGCGCGGCAGACAGCTCGTCACCGTCGATTACGGCGTGTCGAACCTGGCCCTGATCGTCAGTCATATGCTGCCCAACGATCCGCCCGCAGCGCCCCAACTCCTCTCGCCCGCGGCCGACGAGGGTGACGTAGCCATCAGCCCTCTCTTCGTATGGCAAGCCTCCGACGACCCCGACGGCGATCCGGTAAGTTACGAAGTGCAGGTCTCGCCCGACGGCGGTGCGACCTGGCCCTACACAGCCGCCACGACCGAAACCCGCATCAAGCTTCGGCAGACGCTCGACCGCCAGAGCACCTATCTGTGGCGCGTCAGGGCTTCGGATCCTTTCGGCGGCGAGACCCTGAGCGAGCAAAGGGTCTTCAGCACAGGGACGAAAGGAGCCTATGCCGACCGCCAAGTGATCGAGTGGCAGCACGAGACGGCCGGTGCGTCCCGCCCCGTGCACCTCGTCTTCACGGGCGACGGATATATCGCAGAAGACTACATCGAAGGCGGGGCGTTCGATCGCGACGTCAAGCGAGCCATCGACGCCATCTTCGGCGTGGAACCTTACGCAACCTACCGCGATTATTTTCGTATCAGCGCCGTGACCGCCTACTCCCAGGAGCGGGGCACGACCGTTCTGGAAGACATGAAGCACCTGGGCCCGTCCGCACAGCAGCGCAACACGGTTTTTCAGACTCGGCTCGACGGCGGAGGAACCACCGGAGTAACGGGCAACTACAACCGCGTGTTCTCCTACGCACTCGAAGTTCCGGGCATAAACGAAGCGGAACTCGCCAACACGGTAGTCTTCGTGCTTATCAACGTCGACGCTTATGCCGGCACCTGCCAGGTGTGGTCCAAGGGCCGGGCCGTGGCCTACTGTCCCATGGGCACCATGGACAACGGCGGGCAACCCGCCTTCGAATCGATCATCGTCCACGAAGGGGCCGGACACGGATTCGGCCGTCTCGTCGACGAGTATCGCTACTATGACGAACTCGTCGACGACCTCGAACGCCAGCAGTTCGCCCTGTTCCAGGCTGAAGATCCTTGGTACGGATGGAACGTCTCGTTCACCGATGAACGAAACAGCGTACACTGGAAACACTATTTCACCACTCCGGGTTACGATGCCGTGGGGCTTTATGAGGGAGCCCTGCTCTTTATGCGCGGTGTGTGGCGGCCTGAACAGATTAGTTGTATGGAAGACAACCGGCCTTATTTCAATGCACCCTCACGCGAGGCAATCGTGCGACGCATCTGCCGCATTGCAGGCATGGACTTCAATTTCGATCTCTTCGTTTCGAAGGACCGTATCAAGAGCGACCCTACGGGCCGCGTTGCGAACATCCGCGGCTGGTGTGCGCCAGAAACGTTCATTCCGCTCGCTCCGCCCGTTCGCATGATCGAATAAAACCCCAACACCCCAATCCCATGAATATCTATTGCAAAACCGTCCTTGCGACCGCCGTGATGACACTCATCTGGAGCATCACGGTCCGGGCGCAGCAGGCGCCCCAGGTTCAAGGGTTCGTACACGAAACCTCGGAGGCTTCCGATTATGTGTGGCCGACCGATCCGGCCGTGTGCGAGAAGCTTGACAACTGGCAGGATCTCAAATTCGGCGTCCTCTTCCACTGGGGCCTCTACGCTGTGCCTGGAATCGTCGAGTCGTGGTCCATCTGCTCCGAGGACGAGGACTGGATATCTCGCAAGAACGGGCTTCCTTACGACGACTACAAAAAGTGGTACTGGGGCCTTAAAGAGGTGTTCGATCCGGTACGCTTCGATCCCGCGCAATGGGCCGACGTCATGCACGACGCCGGCATGAAGTATATGATCTTCACAACCAAACACCACGACGGATTCTGCATGTTCGATTCGCAGCACACCGATTTCTCCATTGCCAAAGGGCCTTTCGCCAACCATCCGCGCCGCGACGTCGCGCGTCACGTTTTCGATGCTTTCCGTCGGCGCGGATTCATGATCGGCTGCTACTTCTCCAAGCCCGACTGGCACTGCGAATGGTACTGGAATCCCGGCTTCGCCACCCCCAAACGCATACACAACTACCGCATTGACCGCCATCCCGAGTGGTGGGAGAATTACCGGCGGTTCACGCAGAATCAGCTCCGGGAACTGACGACCCGCTACGGTTCCCTCGACATCCTTTGGCTCGACGGCGGATGGGTATCGGGCGACCAAATCGGGCTGGACGACGTACTGCGCGACGCCCGTGAGCGTCATCCGGGTCTGATCGCCGTCGACCGCCTGATGCGCGACCAGAACGAGAACTACCTCACACCCGAACGCGGCGTGCCCGACCGTCCCCTCGGCTGCCCTTGGGAAAGTTGCATTCCTTTGAGCAACGACTGGGGGTGGGTGCCCGACGCTCCCTACAAATCGGCCCGCGAGGTCATCAACACCCTCTGCGAAATCACCGCCAAGGGCGGATGCTTGGTGCTCGGCGTGGGCCCCACTCCCGACGGCGTGATCGAAGAGACGGTCGTCGAGCGCCTGCACGCCATCGGACAATGGCTCCGCCGAAACGGAGAGGCTATCTACGCTACGCGGCCCACGCCCCGATACCGCGACGGCCGCGTGTGGTTCACAGCCGACAAGCACGACCGAACCCGCTATGCGATCCTTGCCCTGCCCGAGGGCGAGCCGCTGCCCAAGGTCATCGAATGGTCCGGCAATCTCCCGCAGAAGCGCATGACGCTTCTGTGCAACGGCAAAGCGGTCCGTTACCGCATCGACGGCGACCGCGTGCGCGTAACGCTGCCCGCAGGACTTGCCGACGAGCCGATAGCCCTGCGCTTCACCCCGAAAAAATGATTATCAACCTTTAAAATCCATCCATTCATGAAAAAACTGATTGCCTTACTGGTCTTCGCAACCATAACGGTCGCAGGTTGCAGCGATAACAAAGAAACGGAGGAACCTCCTAAGAGCTACGTTGTTTCGCTCGCCGACGACGGCCACGGAACCGCCACGGCCGACACCGAGAAAGCCGAAGCGGGCCGAACGATCACGCTTACCGCCACG
>OGNU01000751.1_pt1 | contig 12758 bp, 7 predicted proteins | sample 1573581 | NCBI WGS metagenome assembly OGNU01 (sample SAMEA2581992, study PRJEB24529) | metagenome | biome: Human gut stool | place: China | collected 2011 | reverse complement strand
AGCCGTTCAAAAAGGCTTGCTGCAGCCCGGCGACCGCATTGTGCCCATTCGATTGCTTGCCAAACATCTGGGCGTTGCCCGCGCTACGGTTGACTCCGCCTTCGCCATTCTGATCGCCGAAGGGTATCTGGAAACATCGCGCGGCCGAGGCAGTTTCATTTCCACGAAGCTTCCCCTGCAGAACAATTTCGATGCCGTGTCCTGCAACATGCCGAGCACTACGCCCGTCAAACCAAAATCAATCGGTCGGCACGCCGCTTTCTGCGCACAGGCGCTCGACGATCTGGCCTTACAGACTTCTGTGCCGCTTGCAATCGCAAGCACCTCGCGGGAAGCAAGCCCCGGACGCGAATTCACCGACATTCTGATCAAGAACGTTCAGCAAAACACACTCAAGCTCACCTATTCCGACCCGCAGGGTTGCAAAGAACTGCGCGAAGCGATCTGCGGCGTGTCCCAACGGCTGCGAGGCGTCAAGGCCCGCCCCGAACAGGTGATCATCACCTCGGGTAGTCAGCTCGGTCTTCTGATGAGCCTCAAGATTCTCTTTTCGCCCGGAGACAAAGTATGGATCGAAGATCCTCAGTACCCGCTGCTTCGCGCCGCCACCAGAACTCAGGACATCGTGCCTGTGTTTGTGCCGGTCGACAAAGAGGGCTTTAACCTGCAAAAGGCCCTTGAGATCGATCCGACGGCAAAAGGCGTCTTTTTAACACCCTCGCATCAGTGTCCGCTCGGCATGATGACGAGCATCCAACGTCGTCGTGACATCCTTCAGTGGGCCTCCGAAACCGGAGGCTGGATTGTGGAAGATGACTACGACAGCGAGTTGCGCTACGGAGGTAATCTCGCTTACCCAAGTCTTCAGGGAATGGATTCCGGCAACAACGTAATCTACATCGGCACATTCTCGAAGTCTCTGTTTCCGGGACTTCGACTGGGTTATATGGTGGTACCCGACGATCTCGTCAAAGCCTTTTCCGGCATGCGCTTTCTCATCGACCGTCAGAGCAATGAAATTCTGCAGCTCTCGGTAGCCGAATTCATAAAGACGGGGCTCTATGAAACGCATCTTTTGAAGATGCGCCGCATCTTTGAAGCACGCCGAGACTATCTCATAGAAGCCGTGTCCGACAATTTCGGTGACTGGGGCAAATTCATCGCCACCGGTCAGGGCATGCACATGACCTTTGTTTTCAACAACCCTGACATTGACGACGAAGCCGTCGCCGATCTGTGCCGTCGTCAGGGCGTGGAATTGCGCTCCATCTCGTCGTTCTCGATGGGGAGGCCCCTTTACAAAGGCCTCATTATGGGCTTCGGTCACTTCCCGCCCGCGCAACTTTTGGCAGCCGTTTCCCGCATCGGGTTCGTTCTACGCGACAAGTTTGCCGCCTTCGGACCGGCGTAAGACACTCCATCCACAGCAAACATAACAAAGCCTTCCGTTTCAGCTCCACACAGAGAAGACTCGGAAGGCTTTTTGTTGTCCTACTCCGAAGCCGGAGTAGGACATCGAATCGAACGGCCGATTACTTGCCGCAGATCGTTGCAAGCTTGCGCCAGGTATCAACAACGGTGTCGGGATTGAGCGAGATCGACTCAATACCTTGTTCCATCAACCAGGCGGCAAGGTCAGCGTGATCGGACGGCCCCTGACCACAGATGCCAACGTACTTACCGCGTTCACGGCAGGTGCGGATGGCAATCTTCAGGAGTTCCTTCACGGCCGGATCGCGTTCATCGAAGCTGCTGGCAACAAGACCGGAGTCGCGGTCCAGACCCAGCGTGAGCTGCGTCAAATCGTTGGAACCAATCGAGAAGCCGTCGACGTAGTCGAGGAACTGGTTGGCGAGGATGGCGTTGGACGGAATTTCGCACATCATGTTCAGGCGCAGACCGTTTTCACCGCGCTTGAGACCGTACTTGGCGAGAATTTCCGTGACAGCCTTGATTTCGCCGATCGTGCGAACAAACGGAACCATCAGTTCGACGTTGGTGAGACCCATTTCGTCGCGCACGCGCTTCATGGCGAGGCATTCCATCTCGAAGCAATCCGCAAAGCTGTGAGCAATGTAGCGGGAGGCGCCGCGGAAGCCGAGCATCGGGTTTTCTTCATCGGGTTCGTAGCAGGCGCCGCCGACGAGCTTCTTGTATTCGTTGCTCTTGAAGTCGGACATACGGACGATAACCTTGCGCGGCCAGAAGGCGCAGGCAATGGTAGCCACGCCTTCGGCGAGCTTGCTGATGAAGAATTCGCGCGGGCTTTCGTAGCCCTGCGACAGACGTTCCACCGTGTCGCGCAGTTCGCTCGGGATGTTCGGGTAGTCCAGAACAAGCTTCGGATGCAGACCGATGTTGTTGTTGATGATGAATTCAAGGCGAGCCAGACCAACACCCTTGTTCGGGAGCTGGCAGAACTCGAAGGCGAGCTGCGGGTTGCCGATGTTCATCATCACCTTGACGGGGATTTCGGGCAGAGCGCCGCGCTTGACATCTTCAACCGTGAAGTCGAGCAGACCGTCGTAGATGTTGCCGGTATCGCCTTCGGCGCAGGAAACGGTGACCTGCTGGTCTTCCTGGAGCACTTCGGTGGCGTCGCCGCAGCCGACTACAGCCGGAATACCGAGCTCACGGGCAATAATGGCCGCGTGGCAGGTACGGCCGCCGCGGTTGGTGACAATGGCCGATGCACGCTTCATCACGGGCTCCCAGTTGGGGTCCGTCATGTCGGTGACGAGCACGTCGCCCTTCTGCACGCGATCCATTTCGGCGGCACTATGAACGATGCGCACGGGACCCGCACCGATCTTCTGACCGATGGCGCGGCCCTGAACCAGAACCTTGCCCTTGCCGTTCAATGTGTAGCGCTGCTGCACGTCGGCAGAGGCCTGACGGCTCTTGACCGTTTCCGGACGAGCCTGAAGGATGTAGATCTTACCGTCGAGACCGTCCTTGCCCCATTCGATGTCCATCGGACGACCGTAGTGCTTTTCAATGATGCAGGCGAACTTGGCGAGTTCCATCACGTCTTCGTCAGTGATGGCGAAGCGACGGCGGTCTTCATCGGGAACATCGAGCGTACGCACCGTACGGCCGGACTTGCCTTCCGTATCGAATTCCATCTTGATGAGCTTGCTGCCGAGCGTCTTGCGGACGATCGCCTTCTTGCCCTGTTCGAGCATGGGCTTATGCACATAGAACTCATCGGGGTTGACTGCACCCTGAACCACGGTCTCACCGAGACCGTAGCTGGCCGTCACGAACACAACCTGATCAAAGCCGCTTTCGGTGTCGAGCGTGAACATCACACCGGCAGCACCCTTGTCGGAACGGCACATACGCTGCACGCCTGCGGACAGGGCCACTTCAACGTGCGTGAAGCCCTTGTGAACGCGATAGCTGATGGCGCGGTCGTTGTAGAGCGAAGCGAACACTTCGCGCATATGACGCAGAACGGCTTCAATGCCAACCACGTTCAGAACGGTTTCCTGCTGACCGGCGAAGGATGCGTCGGGCAAGTCTTCGGCGGTGGCGGAAGAACGCACGGCCACGGAGATTTCTTCCTGACCGTCCTTGAGCCATTCGTAAAATTCGCGGATTTCCTTTTCGAGTTCGGCGGGGAACGGAGCGGCTTCAACCCAGCTGCGGATTTCAGCGCCGGCCTTGGCAAGCTCGTTCACGTCGTCAACGTCCAGACCTTCCAGACGCGCGGCGATGCGGTCTTCAAGGCCTCCTTCCTTCAGAAACAGGCGAAACGCTTCGGCCGTCGTGGCAAAGCCGTCCGGCACACGAATACCAGCATCGGTCAGCTGACTGAGCAGTTCGCCCAGAGAAGCATTTTTGCCGCCCACACGATCAACGTCGGTCATGCGCAGCTGGCTGAAGGGAAATACATAACGGCCTTGAACCATTTGATCCTCTTTATCTCCCGGAATAACTGTGTCCGGGCAGGTTGTTGGTAAAAAACATGCGTATTTTAACGACTCAGCCTCGCCCATACCAATAGGCGCGACGCAGTCGCCTAGGCGAAATATAGTAGCAATTTGCAACGGAGACCATTTCGCCTTTTTCGAGCCTTTCTGAGCAGAGGCCAACAAGAGGTCGGACTTTACCATTTGTTAGCCGAAACGGGCTTGGTGTGACGTCGGTTTTTGTTAGACTTTGAAGCTCTTCTTGTGCGTGCTCCGTGAGCGCGCGTCGTTTATTTTTTCGCGAAAACACACCTATGTCGGAAGATCAAAAGACCGATACGCCCGCTAACCCCAACTGGCGCCCCGTTTTCATTGTGAGCGACGGCACGGCCATCACGGCTGAAACGCTTGCGCACTCCGTGCTCACTCAGTTTCCGAACCTCAACTACGACCGCGAACGCATTCCGTTTATCGACACGGTCGAAAAGGCCACGCAAACGGCCGAACGAATCAATGCAACGCTGCACCGCACGGGCGTGCGTCCTCTGGTGTTCTCCACCTTCGTTGATCCGGTGATTTCCCGCGCTTTCATCAACAGCAACGAAGGTTTTCAGATCGAACTCTTCCGCTCGTTCGTCGGTCCGCTCGAGCAGGAACTGCACATGAAAAGCGAGCACACGATCGGCGCCACGCACAAGATTCGCGACGAAGAACGCTACAACAAGCGCATTGCCGCCATCGACTATACGCTCTCGCACGACGACGGTCAGACAAACCGCGGCTTGGATCAGGCCGAAGTCATTCTCGTTGGTGTTTCCCGCTCCGGCAAGACGCCGACTTCGCTTTTCCTGGCCATGCAGTTCGGCATCAAGGTCGCCAACTATCCTCTTATTCCGGAGGATTTCGAGCGCGGGTGCCTGCCCGACATCCTGCTGCCTCTGCGCCACAAACTCTTCGGTCTTTCCATCAAGCCCGAGCGTCTGTCTGAAATCCGCAACGAACGCCGTCCGGGTTCGCGATACGCCAGCATTGAAAATTGCCGAGACGAAATCCGCAACGCTGAAGCACTGATGACCCGCAACGGCATCGAGTGGCTCAACTCCACCACCAAGTCCATCGAGGAAATTGCCGCAACGATCGTTGCCAAGTTCCATCTGCAGGGCGTCTCGACCCGCGTCTAATGCAGCGAATCGTCGATTCGGACTTCAAAGCCGGCTTTGTCTGCAAAGCCGGCTATTTTGTGTCCGTCGACTCAAAATAGCAATTTGGCTATTGGGACTATCACTTTTATTGCTTTTTAGCTTTTATTTGATGCGGATCAAATTGCAAAAGCACCAAAAGGTTTTAGGAGTCCCCTTTGCCTCTACACCATCTTTTCCCTTTTAAATCAAAACACTAAGTCGAAATTATCCTTTTCGATTTTGTCAGCTCATACGAATTGCCGATCTTCAAGCAACGTCCGCAGACCCACAAGATGCGGGCTTTGGCATTAGCATTGCAGTCAAAGTGCCCGATCGCAACGTTAAGCGGCTGCCTCGACCCGTTCAACGTCCGGTCGGCTGGTGCGTTTTTTTTGCGCGCCCAAAAGAAAGACCAATTTGCAATCAAGGAGAGAATTCCATGAAAAAACCTGTTCGTGTTGCCGTAACCGGTCCTGCCGGCAATATTGGCTATGCCCTGCTGTTTCGCATTGCAGCCGGCGACATGCTCGGCCCCGATCAGCCCGTTATTCTCCAACTGCTCGAACGCAACACGCCGGAAAGTGCCGCTCGCCTCAAGGGCGTTATGATGGAATTGGCCGACTGCGCCTTCCCGCTTCTTGCCGACATGACGTCCACAGCCGACCCGATGGTCGCCTTCAAGGATGCCGATGCTGCGATCCTTGTTGGTGCTCGTCCGCGCACCAAGGGCATGGAACGCTCCGAACTGCTCTCTGCCAACGGCGCCATCTTCACCGAACAGGGCAAGGCGCTCGACGCTGTCGCCAGCCGCGACGTCAAGGTTCTTGTGGTGGGCAACCCCTGCAACACCAACGCATACATCGCCATGAAATCGGCTCCGTCACTCTCGCCCAAGTGCTTCTCCGCAATGCTGCGTTTGGATCACAACCGCGCCCTCTCGCAACTTTCCGGCATCACCGGCAAACCCGTGACGACCATGCACAAGATGGCCGTCTGGGGCAACCATGCGCCCTCGATGTATCCGGACATTCGCTACTGCACGATTGACGGCAAGCCCGCCGCCGAATGCGTTGATCAGACCTGGTACCGAGACACCTTTATACCGACCGTCGGCAAACGCGGCGCGGCCATCATTGAAGCCCGCGGCGCAAGCTCGGCCGCATCTGCCGCATCGGCCGCCATCGACCACATGCACGATTGGTTCCTCGGCAGCAACGGCGACTGGGTCACGATGGGCGTTCCCTCCGACGGCAGCTACGGCATCCCCGAAGGCCTCGTCTGCGGCATGCCCTGCATCTGCGACGGCAAGGGCAACTACGAAATCGTCCAGGGTCTGAACTTCGACGCCTTCAGTCAGGAAAAACTCGACAAGACAGTCGGCGAACTCGTCGCTGAAGCGCAGGCCGTTCAAAGCCTGCTCTAAATCGTCTGAGCAACGACAAGGCGCATGCGTCAGGCGCCTGTCGCGCTCGATCGAACACCGCTTGGGATAGACATCCGAGCGGTGTTTTTTTACAGTACTGACCGTGAAACCTCTGACTTTATTAAGGCTAGGACGTCAAGCTTTAGGTCATGCAAAAAAAGACAGACAACACCACCTCAGTTTATGCGGCGTCGCCGCGGCTTTCCGCCGTGCTCGCGCGACTCGACGATCTTTCCGCGATTCCGGCCGCCGATCTGGCGAACCATCCTCGGGAAGTACCGTTGGCCGTGCTCGACTCCAACGTGGTTTTTGACGTGTGGTATTGGAACGACAAGGACGCGCAGGCGCTCAAGACCGCCATTCTTGAAAAGCGCCTGCGACTCGTCTCAACCCCGAGCTGCCTGAAGGAATTTGCCGTGGTGCTGGATAGACCTCAATTCAAGCTTTCCGAGTCCGAACAAGACCGGCTACTTGAAAACGTGCTCTCGCACGTCACGGTAGCCCGCTCTTCCGTCGAAGGTATGGTGCGATGCCGAGACACCGACGACGAGAAGTTTCTCAATCTCGCCTTTGAAACCCGGGCTGACTTTCTCTTTACAAAGGATAAAACCGTCCTGCGCGCCGGCCGCAGGCTTGTCTCACTGGGCACAAAAACAATGAAGCCCGCTGAATTCAACGGACTTCACCTTGCATCAGAACTGTCTTAGGACTGCGGCAGCGTGTCCTTGCAGTCACCGCCGCGGCGCACGGCTTCGATAAATTTTTGAATCTTGTCGTGATCCTTGATGCCGCGGGCCGTTTCAACGCCGCTTGCGGCATCCACCGCCCACGGACGCATAGTGCGGATCGCCTGACTGACATTCTGTTCTTTGAGACCGCCGGCCACAATCAGAGGCTTGCGAATCTGATCGCGGATCTTACCCACTCCTTCCCAATCGAACGACTGTCCGCAGCCGCCGTACTCCGGCGTTGCGGCGTCGGCCAACAGGGCCACGGCCATCGGGTATTCATCCTGAGCCTTGAGAAGATCCTCTGGGCTCTTGACCGCCACAGCCTTGACGTAGGGCACATGGAACTGGTCGCAGAACGCGCGCGATTCGTTGCCGTGGAACTGCAGCACACAGTCCGGGAACATCGCGAGGTGTTCACGCACCTCTTCGCTCGTCGGATTCACAAAAACAAGCACCTTGGTGACGGAAGACGGCACCAGACTCAGCAGGCACATGAGTCGGGACGGCGTGACGTACCGGGAACTGCCCGGATAGCACACAAAGCCCACCGCATCGGCACCCGATTGAACGGCGGTCAATACATCGTCTTCCAGCGTGAGCCCGCACAATTTAATGCGGACACGGTTCGTATCATCTGCGGCAGTATTTGAAAACAGCATTTTGTCTTTCTTTTTTATTGCTGATAAAAGTAGCTCGCCCAAGAGGCATTCGAGCATGGGCGAATGGTACCGATTCGGCGGCTGCCTTGCATAGGCAGGACATCTTAGTTGGGAGGAAATTCAAATTCGGCAGAACTCGGAAAGGTCATTGCGCCACAACAGCCGCCACAGCCAGCCCCAGGAAAATGAGTGCCGAAGCTTTGTTCAAAACAAACTGAACCCGAGGTGATCGAATCGTATCGGAAAGCACCCCGGCAAAAAGCGCGCATCCTGCCATCACCACAAAGGCGCACAGCGTAAAGACAGCGCCAAGAAGTCCCATTTCGGAGGCCATCTGCCAGCCCGTCGCTCCTTTGCTCGCAAACTGCGGGAAAAAGGCCAGAAAGAAGATCTGCACCTTGGGGTTGGTGACGTTCATGATGACGCCGCGACGCAGCAATACAGCGAGATTGATGCGTTCTGCCTGCGTTTGACCGACGGACACGGGAGCGTGCCAGGCGCCCCAGGCAAGATACACAAGGTACGCAGCGCCCGCAAGACGAATGGTCCAGAAAAGCCATGGGCTGGCTGCGACCACCGCCGCAAGGCCCGCTGCGGCCGCCGCCGTCTGAATGAGGCAGCCGATCATGAGTCCGACGACCACCGCCAGCCCAGCGCGTGCGCCCGACTGTGCCGACTGAGCCAGCACATAGAGAATGTCAGGACCGGGAGCGGCAGCAAGCACCAGGCTTGCAGCGGCAAACGAAAGCAGTACGGCTGCGTCCATCTTTGTCAAGCTTGAGCGTTAAAAAAGGCCCGGTGGATTTGCGTTCTCCAGCAGGCCTTTTTGTCAAACGTGAGTCTGATTAACCCACCCAAACGCGCGCGTTTTCAAACATGCGCATCCAAGGCGAGAAGGCGCCCATTTCACGCGGATGCCAGGACAGTTGCACCGTGCGGTGGCTGCGTTCCGGATGCGGCATCATGATCGTGAAGCGACCGTCGGGTGTGGTCACGGAGGTCACGCCGCCGATTGAGCCGTTGGGATTGAGCGGATAGCGTTCGGTGGGCTCACCGTTGCCGTCGACATAGCGCGCCGCAATCAAAGCGGTCTGTGCGTCTTCGGGACGATCCCACTGTACGCGACCTTCGCCATGGGAGTTCACGATCGGCATGCTGCTGCCGGCCATGCCGCGGAACAGAATCGAGGGGCTCTCCTCGATACGCAGCTGCACGCAGCGAGCTTCGAATTGTTCGGAACGGTTGCGTACGAACTGCGGCCAGGCTTGCGCCCCCGGAATCAGGCTCTTTAAGCGGCTCATCATCTGGCAGCCGTTGCAGATGCCCAAGGCAAAGGTATCCGTACGGTTGAAGAACGCCGAGAACATGTCCGAAAGCATGGCGTTGTGAAGGATGGTCTTGGACCAGCCGCCGCCGGCACCCAGCACGTCGCCGTAGGAGAAGCCGCCGCAGACGGCCAGGCCCACGAAGTCTTCAAGCGTGATGCGGCCGGTAAGCAGATCGGTCATGTGCACGTCATAGGCTTCAAAGCCCGCGCGAGTGAATGCCGCAGCCATTTCGGTCTGGGAGTTGACACCCTGTTCGCGCAACACGGCAAGCTTCGGACGTACACCTGTGGCAATGTAGGGAGCGGCAATGCGCTCTTCGTTGTCAAAGGTGGTCTTTACGAACAGTCCCTTGACGTCCTTGTCACACATCCAGTCGGTTTCGCTGTCGGCGCACGCCGGGTTATCGCGGTTGCGGGCGATGGCGTTGGAAACTTCGCACCAGGCGCGCGTGAGGTCCGTGCGGGCTTCGCGCAAGATTTCCTTGCCGTGTTCAAGAACGACGAGCGCGTCCTCGTCGTTGAGCTCGCCCACAGTCTTAAACACTGCTTCCAGCCCTTCGGCCTTGACTTCGGCCATCACTTCGTCGAGACGATCTGCAGGTACCTGGATGAGCGCACCGAGTTCTTCGGCAAAGAGCCCTTCAAGAACATTGCCGCCCAGCATTTCGGCATTGAGAGTCACACCGCAGTGCGAGGCAAACATCATTTCCGCTGCCGTTGCGGCAAAGCCGCCGTCACTGCGGTCGTGATAGGAAAGGACGCAACCGGCAAGCGTGAGCTTACGAATCAGACGCACGAATTTGGCGAGCGTTTCGGGGCAGTCCACATCGGGAGCCGTGTCGCCGAAGCTCTGCACGCACTGCGCGAGAATAGAGGCGCCCATGCGGTTCTTTCCGAAACCGAGGTCGGCGGCAAGGAGCACACTCTTTACATCCTTACGGAGTTCCGGTGTGAGCGTCAGGCGCACGTTGCCAACAGGCGCTGCTGCCGAGACGATGAGCGATACCGGACTCGTCACACACTTGGCTTCTTCGCCGTCCTTCCAGGCGGTGCGCATTGAGCAGGAATCCTTGCCCACGGGAATCGAAATACCCAGCTTCTGGCAAATGACGCTCGCGGCTTCAACGGCGCTAAAGAGCTTGGCGTCTTCACCCGCAGCGCCGCAGGCGGCCATCCAGTTGGCCGAAAGCTTCACAAGCGAGAGATCAATGTCGGCGGCGGCAATGTTGGTGAGAGCCTCGCCCACAGCCATCCGGCTGGCGGCAGCAGCATCAATCACGGCCACCGGCGTACGTTCGCCCATTGCCATGGCTTCGCCCGCCTCCGACGTAAAGGAAACGCAGGTCACCGCGCAGTCGGCAACCGGCACCTGCCAGGGACCGACCATCTGATCGCGGCTTACGAGACCGCCCACGGAGCGATCGCCGATCGAAATCAGGAAGGATTTGTTGGCCACCGTCGGGTGCTTGAGCACGCGGTAAAGAGCTTCCTTGAGCGTCACGTCGGTCTTGAAACCGGACAGATCGGCCTTGACGCTCGTCACGTTACGGTGCATGCGCGGCGGCTTGCCGAGGAGCACTTCCATGGGCATCTGCACGGCGCGGTCTTCACCCTTGCGGCCTTCCACAATCAGTTCGCCGTCTTCGGAGATGGCGCCCAGCACAGCGTACGGGCAACGTTCGCGGCGGCAGAAGTCATCAAACTTTTCAAGCGACTCCGGAGCGATTGCGAGCGCATAGCGTTCCTGGCTTTCGTTACACCAGACTTCGAGCGGGCTCATGCCCTTTTCTTCAACCGGCACCTTGTCGAGAGACAAACGTGCGCCGTGTCCCGAGAGGTCGGCAAGTTCCGGCATAGCGTTCGAAAGACCGCCCGCACCGATGTCGTGAATGGCCAGAATCGGATTGTCCTTGCCGCACGACCAACAGCGGTCGATCACTTCCTGAGCGCGGCGCTCCATTTCGGGGTTGCCGCGCTGCACGCTGTCAAAGTCAAGCGCTTCAGCATTCGAACCCGAAGTCATGGAACTTGCGGCGCCGCCACCCAGACCGATGCGCATACCCGGGCCGCCGAGCACGATCAGGAGCGTGCCCGCAGGCAACTCGAGCTTCTTGGTTTGATCGTCGCGGATGTTGCCGATGCCGCCCGCAAGCATGATGGGCTTGTGGTAGCCGTAGCGGGTGTCGCCCACGCGCGCTTCGAAAGCGCGAAAGTAACCGAGAATGTTGGCGCGACCGAATTCATTGTTAAAGCTCGCGGCACCGATGGGGCCCTCGGTCATGATTGACAGAGGCGTAGCGATGCGCGAGGGAGCACCGTAAATCTTGTCTTTGGCGCAGTCGCAGTCGGCGGCGGTGTTCTTGTCGTTTTCCCATTCCTGAGCCTTGCCCAGCAGATGCAGAGCCGAGACAGTAAAGCCACACAGGCCCGCCTTCGGACGAGCGCCGCGACCCGTTGCACCTTCATCGCGAATTTCGCCGCCCGAACCCGTGGAAGCTCCCGGGAACGGAGAAATAGCGGTCGGATGGTTGTGGGTTTCGACCTTAAAGACGGTATGGGTCGGTTCCTTGATTTCTTCGTAATGAGAACCAAAGCGGTCTTCGGCCGACGGACGCGGATAAAGACGGTCGACCTCAGGGCCTTCGAAGACGGCAGCGTTGTCGGCATAGGCAATGATGGTGCCGCGAGGTGCCGCCTTGTGCGTTTCACGGATCATGCCAAACAGGGTCTTTTCCTGTTCGACGCCGTCAATCGTGAACTTGGCATTGAAGATCTTGTGGCGGCAGTGCTCGGAGTTGGCCTGCGCGAACATCATCAGTTCAACGTCCGTGGGATTGCGCTGTTGCTTGGTAAAAGCGTCAACGAGATAGTCAATTTCGTCGGCAGCCAGCGCAAGGCCCATTTCGACGTTGGCCGCTTCCAGCGCTTCCTTGCCGCCCGCAAGAATGTCAACGGTGCGCATTTCGCGGCCCTGAACGTCGGAAAAGAGCACGGCAGGATCGGCGTCGGCCGCAAGCACCGTCTCGGTCATGCGATCGTGCAGCAGAGCCGCAACGGCAGCCTGATCAACGTCGCCCTCGACCGAAAGCGTATAGAGCACGCCGCGCTCGACGCGGGCCACCGCATCGATGCCCGTGTTGTGCACGATGTCGGTTGCCTTTGAAACCCAGGGGCTGATGGTGCCCAGACGCGGCACAACCAGGAACTGAAGATTGCCGGCCTTTTCATCTGCTGGATCCCCATAATCAAGAAGCGCGGCCAGACGCTGCGCTTCATCTTCGGTCAAATCTCTCGAGATATGCACAAAGTGCAGATAGCGGCCGGAGACGGCCTGCACGGCAGGACACACGCCGCGCAGCTGCTTGAGGAGACGCTCGGCGCGAAATTCGGACAACGCGCAAGAGCCGGGAATGCGAAGAACGGAGATCTGTGACATCTTGGAAATTCAACCGCTGAGATTGCAAAGAAAGCCCGCCGACTCGGTGCCGCACGGGCAATTGAATCTGTTAATAATAACGGTCCT
>OGNU01000748.1_pt1 | contig 12796 bp, 10 predicted proteins | sample 1573581 | NCBI WGS metagenome assembly OGNU01 (sample SAMEA2581992, study PRJEB24529) | metagenome | biome: Human gut stool | place: China | collected 2011 | reverse complement strand
CATGGAAAATCGCAGAAGACGCGGCATGGTGGAATGTCCTTCGGATCTTGAAAACATGGGTAATTATTTTCACCGGAGAACTGTTTTTCCGGGCGGATACACTTGGCATTGGCATGCACATGTTCCGGTCGCTGTTCCATGATTTTTCCATACAGAAGCTTTGGGATGGTACGTTGCTTACACTTGGACTTGGCAGAGTGGAGATCGGAATTATTTTAGTCTCTCTGTTGATTGTCGGCGTAGTAAATCATTTCCGTGAGCAGCAGATTGATGTGCGCGGTGTGATCTTACAGAAGCGGTTGCCAGTGCGCTGGCTCGTGTATCTTGCGCTCATCTTTGTCGTACTTATATTCGGTGCGTATGGACCGGGATATCAGGAGGTGGATCTGATCTATGCAGGCTTCTGAGAACAAAAAAATAAAAAAGAAAAAATCTGTTAATACGGAAATTGCGAATACGAAAAACGTCAGACATGGAATCTGGCTCCGGGTAATTTCATTTGCAGTCGTTGTCATTTTACTTTTAATAGCATCCGGAAAGCTGTGCGATCCAATCCGGCTAGGCTTGCAGGATTCGGTTTCCGAGCGGGAACGGTATCTGCTGCATCTGCTGTCGGAACCAGAGGAAATGGTTGATGTGGCAATCCTCGGTGACAGCGAAAGCTATACGTTGGTATCGACGTATCAGTTGTGGAAGGAGGCAGGCATTGCATCGTATATCGGCGGACAGTCCGGTCAATGGATCGGGGAAAGTTATTTTTCGCTGAAGAAGATTCTCAAGCGGCAGTCTCCCAAGGTTTTGATCTTAGAGACGAATGAATTTTTCTCCAGAGGAGATGCGAGTGTGATAAAGGATGCGGCGAAATCCGCGCAGGAGTTTGCACGGCAGATGTTTCCGATCCTCAAATATCACCGTTTCTGGAAGATGGAACCCGCCGATCCGAAATTGCAGACGACGATTTTCAATGGGTTTGAATTGCGTGCGGCAGTGGCGCCGTATACGGGTGGTGGCTACATGCATGCAACCGACGATAGAACACCGGTGACTTTTATCACAAGGTATTATCTGGATAAGATCAAGCGTTTGTGTGATGCACATGGAACGAAGCTGTTGTTTGTGACAGCCCCTTCCCCGGTCAATCATACGATGCAGCGGCACAATGAGGTGCAGGCACTTGCAGATGCGCTTGCAGTTCCATACCTCGATCTGAATCTGAATACCGAGGAGCTTGGAATCGACTGGAATCTGGATACCCTCGATGGTGGCGATCATTTAAACTATACCGGTTGTCAGAAAGCTACGGCATATCTGCAGCGGTATATGCAGACGCATTATACGTTGCCGGATCGCCGGGATGATGTACGGTACGAGGCGTGGAACAAGCAGGCGGAAGAATTTGAAAAACTGCTTCCACAACCTTAAAGAAATCTTAAACGATTGCTTGGTTTTATCTTAATATTTAAGTTGCTATACTATGAAACAGAACAAAGAAATGCGGCGGATGAACCTGCACGCATGGAGGACATTATGAAAAATGTATTAGAATATCTGGAACAAAGCGCAAAGATGTATCCGGACAAAATTGCAGTGAAGGATACGGCATGTTCCTATACATATGAACAATTACAGAACAAAGCGAAATGCATTGGTGTCTGTCTGGCAAAGCAGACAACACCGCGCCATCCGGTCTGCGTATTTGCCGATAAGAGTGCGGATACACTGGCAGTCTTTTTTGGAATCGTCTATGCGGGCTGCTTCTACACACTGGTTGATCCTTCGTTCCCGGAGGCACGCATCCAGTCGATGCTCTCGGTGTTACAGCCGGATGTGATCGTGGATGGAAGTGATGCGTCGGAGAAGCTTACCGCGTGTGGCTACACAGAACATGTGGTTCGGATGGAGACGCTGACACAGGGGATGGATAGTGAATGTACAGGTTCCGATGAAAATCAGTTACAACAGATCCGGGAATCTATGATTGACACCGATCCACTCTACTGTAATTTTACTTCCGGCTCGACCGGAACCCCGAAGGGGGTGCTTGTGGCACATCGGTCGGTGCTTGAATTTATCGATCGGTTTACAGAGATCTTTGATATCACGGAAGCCGATGTGATCGGCAATCAGGCGCCGTTTGATTTCGATGTATCAGTGAAGGATATTTACAGTGCGATGAAGATGGGCGCAACCTTAGTTGTGATTCCGAAAGCGTATTTCATGTTCCCAAACTCCGTTGTGGACATGCTCGATGAGAACCATGTCACGACGCTGATCTGGGCGGTGTCGGCACTCTGCCTGTTGAACCGGCTGCATGGACTGAAACATAAGGTACCAGCAGATATCAACAAGATTTTGTTCAGCGGCGAGGCAATGCCGATCCGGCAGCTTCATGCATGGCAGAGCTACTACCCGGATGCGATGTTTGTGAATCTCTACGGACCGACGGAGATCACCTGCAACTGTACCTATCACATTTTAGACCGGGCATACAGCGAGGACGAAAAACTTCCGATTGGAATTCCATTTCCAAATGAACGTGTATTCCTGCTCGATGAGGAAAATCGTCTGATCGAACCGGAAAGTGCTGGCAAGACCGGAGAGCTTTGTGTGGCAGGTACGACGCTTGCCCTTGGATATTACAGAAATGCAGCGGCAACGGCGAAGGCATTTGTGGCAAGTCCGTTACAGACCGATTACTCGGAGACAATCTATCGGACGGGAGATCTGGCAAGCTACGGCGAAGATGGGCTGCTTTATTTCGCGGGACGGAAAGATTTTCAGATCAAGCATATGGGACACCGCATCGAGTTAGAAGAGATTGAACATGCACTGGCGGCAATCCCGGAGATCGAAGGTGCCGCGTGCTTTTATGACCGCGAGAAGAACAAAGTCGTTGCCTGCTATATCGGAATTGACGATAAGAAATATCTGATTACCGCGATGAAGAAAAAGGTGCCGGATTACATGGTGCCAAATGTATTTTGTAAGGTGGACATGCTGCCACTCAACAAAAATGGCAAGACGGACAAGAAGCTTTTGGAGGCACAGTACAGGGAAGGAGCGTTTGCATGAATACAGAGGCGTTAAGAACGGTTGCGGCGACGTATGGAACGCCGACCTACATCTTCGATGTGCGGGAAGTGGAAGCGCGAATCCGGTTGCTTCGCAGTCTGCTGCCGGAGGACACCGGACTTTGCTTTGCCGTAAAAGCAAATCCATTTCTGATCCCGTATGTGGCAGACATGGTTGATCGGCTGGAGGTCTGCTCGCCGGGCGAATATGAGATCTGCATACAGGAACAGATTGCGCCGGAGAAGATTGTGGTATCCGGGGTAAACAAGACTTACGAATCCATGAAACGCATCCTGTCTTACAGCAAGGGTGCTGGGATCTATACGATCGAATCGGAAGAGCATGCGAAGATCCTGCGGACACTTGCAGAGAAAAATCAGATGCCGCTTTCGGTACTGATCCGGCTTTCGAGTGGCAATCAATTCGGCGTTGATGCGGAGACGTTCTTCCGGCTGGCAAAGGAGATACAGGAAAGCCCGTATCTGACACTGGCGGGCGTCCATTATTATGCAGGGACACAGAAGCGGCAGAGCAAGCTGGAGAAGGAACTTGATACCTTAACCGCATTTGCAAAGACGTTTGAAGAAGAGACTGGGACCGTGCTGAAAGAGCTTGAGTATGGGGCAGGCATGAAGGTTTCGTATTTCATAAATGACAGTGAGAAGGATCAGCGGGAAAGCGAGCCGGAACCGCAGATACAGGCACTTGCCGAAAAGCTTCGGACATGTGCCTACGGCAAAAAGACGATCGAGCTTGGACGGTTCCTCGTCTCAATGAGCGGCTATTACCTGACGCGTGTGATGGATGTCAAGCGGACGGCACAGCCGGGATTCCTGATCTTAGATGGCGGAATCCACCAGATCAACTACTATGGCTGGATGATGGGAATGAAGCAGCCGGAGATCGAAGTCTTGGCAGAAAAAGACGGTGACGAGGAACTGTTTCATTTGTGCGGATCGCTCTGTACAGTCAATGATGTGCTGGCGCGGGATGTTGCCCTGCATGATCCTCAAAAAGGCGATGTGATCTGTTTCAAACGATGTGGCGCATATGCAGCGACCGAGGGCATGGCGATGTTTCTAAGCCGGGAGCTTCCGCAGGTTCTGATCTGCAAGACAGACGGGAAGATCGAGAAGCTGCGCGACCAGATGGAGACGTATCTGTTTCATGTGTCTGCAACAACATAATACAAAACACATGTGGAATCATTGGTAACAATACATGAGAATTCATGGATTTATAATAAAGATTAGGAGGATTTGTAACATGGAAGAATTATTGGAGATTTTGGAAGGAATTGCACCGGGCGAGGATTTTGAGAACTGCACAACGTTAATTGACGATCATATCTTAGATTCCTTTGCGATTTTATCGCTTGTATCAGAGATCGAGGATACCTTTGATGTTGAGGTATCACCGGCAGAACTGATCCCTGCGAACTTCAATTCTGCAAAGAGCTTGTGGGAGATGATCTGCAGACTCAAGGAAGATTAGTGTAGGAAAGGATGAATCATATGGCGTACCATCTGCTTACATACAGTTTAATATTTTTGCCAGTTGTGATCGCATTGTACCAGTTATGTCCGGCACGGTTCCGGTTCGTGGTACTGCTTGCAGCAGATTATACATTTTTCTGTATGATAAGCGGCAAGCTTCTGGTCTGGCTGCTTCTGGCGACGCTTGTGACATATGGAACCGGCAGATGGCTGGCGGCGATTCCGGTTCGGCACAGTGACCTTCACGGAAAAGCGCTGACGCGGAAGAAGCGTGGTGTGTTGACACTTGGAATTGTTTTGATCTTAGGGACGCTTGTGACACTCAAATACCTCCGCGTATTTGGGGTGACACTTGCAGCACCGATCGGTATTTCCTATTATAGCCTGCAGGCAATTTCGTATATGACAGATGTTTATCGTGGCACACAGGAATCCTGTAAGAATCCGGTTAAGGTGGCACTTTATTTGAGCTTCTTCCCGCAGATCATGGAAGGTCCGATCAGTCGGTTTTCCGAGACAGCAGATGCTCTGTATGGTGGGAACAGCATTCAGTTTGAAAATCTGGTCTTTGGTTACCAGCGTATCATCTGGGGGCTGTTCAAGAAGATGGTGATTGCCGATCGGCTGGCACCGCTTGTGGCAAAGGTGTTCAGCAGCTACAACAATTTCGATGGTGCGGCGATCCTCGTCGGGGTGCTGGCATACACGATGCAGCTATATATGGAGTTTTCCGGATGTATGGATATCGTCATGGGAAGTGGCGAGATCTTCGGTGTACCATTGCCTGAGAATTTCCGTCAGCCGTTCTTCGCGAAGAATGCGGGTGATTTCTGGCGGAGATGGCATATCACGCTTGGCGCATGGTTGAAGGATTATGTATTCTATCCGATCTCACTTGCCAAGCCAGTGAAGAATCTGGCGAAGAAAATCAAGAAGAAAGCTGGATTTTCGGTCAGCAAATTCGTGGCACCGACGATTGCGTTATTCTTTGTCTGGCTGTCAAACGGCATCTGGCATGGACCACATATGAATTATATTTTTTATGGTATGTATTATTTTGTGCTGATCGTGATCGAGAATCTGACGGAGGAACCGTGCAGGAAGCTGGTGGAGCGATTCAAGCTTGATACAGAATGCATCGGATTTCGGATCTTCCAATTCCTGAAGCTGTTTGTGATCGTGAATATTGGCGAGATGTTCTTCCGTGCTGACACGGTTGCAACTGGATTCCGGATGCTACGCAGAATCGTGACAGACTTCCATATCACAGCACTTGCGGAGACGAATTTCGGTGTGGATGTGCCGGATCTCATTCTGGCAGTTGTCAGTATCCTGCTCGTATTTGTGGTGGACATCATCCATGAAAATGGCATTTCAATTCGAAGAAAGGTAGCGGATTGCAAGCTGCCAGTCCGTTGGAGCTTCTGGTATGCAGTTGTACTTCTGATTGTTGTATTTGGTGCCTATGGCAGCGGTTATACGATCGTGGATATGATCTACGCGGCGTACTGATAGAGGGATGAATAATTACGTGGAAGATGACATTCGATGTTTGGTAATTTGAAATATTATGGATTGCATGGATAGCGTAATTGTATGTGATTTACGAAAGAAGAATGTTTATGAAAAAAGAAAGTGGAAAATGGAAAACAACTCTCAAGATGGCAGTGGGCAGCGTCGGGTTTCTAGCGGGACTTTGCGTGGTACTGTTTCTGGCAGGACGATTCCTGTGTCGGAAGAGTAACGCTGACATCTATGATACAACAGCCGTGCGCACGAAAGATGCGGAAGTGAAAAATGAAGTGAAGGATACGATTGACGTATTGTTCTTAGGTGACAGTGAGTGCTATTCGAGCTTCAATCCTCTGCAGATGTTCGCAGAGCATGGCTACACCTCATTTATCTGCGGGACATCGGCACAGCGTATGTGCGACTCGTATGCGATTTTACAGGCGGCATTTGAGACGCAGACGCCGGAGGTCGTTGTGTTGGAGACGAACTGTCTGTTCCGAAGCGTGAAATCTAAGGGTGATTCGAAAGATTATGTCTTAGACCGTCTGTCCGATCATGTGGAGATTTTTAAGAATCATTCCCGCTGGAAGGATGCATTCGTAAGTACAAATTCCCTGACGAAGAAAAAAGATGAGAAGAACCGTGGATTTATCAAGCGAAGCACGGTCAAGCCGTATGAGGGTGGAGCCTATATGCATGCGAGCGAGGAACGTAAATCTATGGATGCGGACGCAGAGAAATATCTGCTTTTGATGAAGGAATATTGCGAGAGTCATGGTGCAAAGCTTGTCTTAGTCAGTTCCCCTTCCCCGAAGAACTGGACGTATGCCAAGCACAACAGTGTGTCCGACTGGGCGCAGGCAAACGCGGTTACTTATGAAGATCTGAATCTGAATGATGCGCTTGGCATCGACTGGGCGTCCGATACGAAGGATGGAGGCGACCATCTGAACTTTGAAGGCGCGAAGAAGGTGAGTGCATATGTGGGAAACTGGCTATCGGAAGCTTATGGGTTGAAAGACAAAAGAAACAATCCGGACTACAAACACTGGGAGGAAGACAGTGTGGAGTATGCATCAGCAAGAAACTAGCTCGATGGGACATGCTATTTTGGAGGCAGGGATGCCTCCTTTTTTTTGAATTGGGGCAAAAACCTGAAATATGGGGAATCCCCCCCAATGGAGCAGTCACAGGAAGCAAGTGGGTTGGAGTAAAACAGCAGAAATCAGGGAAATACTCCAAGCTGGAAGAATTACATGAAGCGTGACATGGAGTAAAATCAGATAATCATAAGGATTGCTCCAAAGTCGACTCTCTTGCATAGGCATCTGCACCAAATCAATATATAATACAACCATTATATTACAAAATCGTAAGAAACATGTAATCTAGACCGATGGATGGCGGCTGGAAAACCATATATACTGAATACAGTAAAAAGCGGCAGGAACCCCAGAATTCCTGCCTGCAGAATGTTAGCAAACGAAGGGAGACTATCTATGAATGAGATATTAAAGCTTGACAATGTAGAAAAATACTATGGCAACAAAGCGAATCTGACAAAGGCGGTAGATAAGATTTCGTTCTCCGTAGAGAAAGGAGAGTTTGTCGGAATTATGGGAGCCAGCGGCTCCGGCAAGACAACGCTCTTAAACTGTATTTCCACGATTGACCGTGTAACAGCCGGACATATCTATGTGGGGGATAAGGACATCACAACAATCCGGGGGAATGAATTAAATAAGTTCCGCCGGGAAGAGCTGGGATTTATCTTCCAGGATTTTAATCTGCTGGATACGCTGACCGGATATGAGAATATAGCACTGGCTCTCTCCATCCAGAATGTAAAACCGAAGGAGATTGACAGCCGGATCAAGGAAGTTGCCAAGCGTCTTGGCATCGAGGAAGTCCTGAACAAATACAGCTACCAGATGAGTGGTGGTCAGAAGCAGCGCGTGGCAGCAGCGAGAGCGCTGATCACCAATCCAAAGCTGATCTTAGCCGATGAACCGACCGGTGCCCTCGATTCCAAGTCTTCCCGCTATCTGTTAGAGAGCATGAAGTAGATGAATGAAGGGCTTGCTGCAACGATCCTGATGGTTACACACGATGCTTTCACAGCAAGCTATGCATCGCGCGTGATCTTCATCAAGGATGGTAAGATCTTCAATGAGATCCGCAGAGGCGATGATACCCGGAAACAGTTTTTTAACCGCATTATCGAGGTTGTGACAGTGTTAGGGGGGAGTTTGAATGATGCTCTTTAAATTATCCACCCGGAATATCCGGAAAAGTATGCAGAATTATCTGATTTATTTTGCAACATTGATCTTAGGAGTAGCAATCTTCTATGTATTTAATGCTCTTGGAAGCCAGACAGTTATGCTGAAGGTATCGTCAAATACGGAAGAAATCATCAATCTTATGAATGAGGCAATGTCTGTCGTCAGTGTGTTCGTGTCGGTTGTGCTCGGTTTCCTTGTTGTGTACGCAAGTACCTTCCTGATGAAGCGAAGGAAGAAGGAGTTTGGTATCTACTTAACGCTCGGTATGGGAAAAACACAGGTGGCAAAGATTCTGGTGATCGAGACACTGCTGATCGGCGTGATCTCTCTGGTGATCGGATTACTGCTCGGTATCGGTATCTCACAGGGGATGAGTGTCGTGACGGCGAACCTCTTCGAAGCGGATATGACGAACTTCCAGTTTATGGTCAGCACATCAGCCATCATCAAAACGATTATTTATTTTGCAATCATGTATGTGATCGTCATGGCATTAGATGTAATCATTGTCAGCCGCGCCAAGTTAATAAACCTGCTTTATGCAGGCGCAAAGGCACAGAAAAACCATGCAAAAAACCCGGTTGTCTGTGTGCTTGTATTTATTATAGCGGCTATTCTGCTTGGAACTGCATATTATAAAGTGACAGCCGGTGTCCGTACAATCTCTGACTTTCAGGGACTTGGCATCCAGATCGCGAAAGGTATCATCGGAACCTTCCTTGTATTCTGGTCGGTATCCGGGATGCTGCTTGCAATCGTGAAGCGGTGCAGACGGTTTTATTATAAAGGTATCAACTCGTTCAGTGTGAAGGAACTTGGAAGCCGGATCAACACGACGGTGTTCTCAGGCGGGATTATCTGTCTGCTGCTCTTTTTTACCATCTGTATTCTGTCAAGCGCAATGGCAATCCGCAACTCAATGAACCATGTGTTAGAGACCTGTACCCCGGTTGATGTGCAGGTTTCAAAGCTGTATTCCTATGATGCAGCCGAGGACTATGATATAACCGGACATAATGTGGAAGAAAACCTGAAAGCCTGTGATATCGATACATCAAAGCTTACAGATGTGACCGAAATGATTCTCTATGCACCGGAAGAAATTCGTGTCGGAGATTTCTTCGGAAAGGCATTTGCAGAGAGCGGATCGGAGGATTATTTCAAAGAAGCATCGATGGAGACGATGCACATTGGAGATTATAATGCGTTTGTAAGCTCCTTTGGCGGAACGACAATCGATCTTGCAGAGGATGAATATGTAATACTCTGTAATTACGGGGAGATGGAACCACGATACAACGAAGGGCTTGCGGAGGGACAGACGGTTACGATAAAAGGAAAAACCTATCATCCGAAATACAGTACCTGCGTGGATGGAATCGTGCACATCAGCAATTCAGAGAGCAATGCAGGCGTGCTGCTTGTCCCGGATTCTGTGGATATGTCTGACTGTGATTTCTGGTATGATATCTATTCAGCGAATTACAATACGACAGACCAGACAGAGGTGGATGCGCTCAATGAGTACTATGGTGATGCGCATTTCTACAAACTGCAGGAGGCGAAGACAGAGGCAGTCTTAGACGAGGATGGATCCTATTATTCCATGAACTGCGAAACAAGCAAGCGGCTCCGTGACAACAGCGTGGGACTTACTGCGATGATCGTATTTATCGGCATCTACTTAGGTGTTGTATTCCTGATCTCCGGTGCCGCAATTCTGTCACTCAAGGAGCTTTCCGAGGCAGCTGACAGCAAGGAGAAATACAGGATCCTGCGCCGGATCGGAGTGGACGAGAAGAAAATCCGTCATTCCCTCCTGGCACAGTCGGGCGTGTTCTTTGCTATGCCGCTTTTACTCGCAATCGTGCATTCCGTCTTCGGAATGCAGACAGCAATGTTTATTCTGACCGCATTTGGACGGGGCGGACTGCTTGGTTCTATCCTGCTTGCGGCAGCCGTGATACTGGTGATTTATGGTATTTATTTTGTGATCACATATATCTGCAGCCGTAAGATCATCAGCGAATAAATATCTTGAAAAAAAAGAATAAGTAAGCTATAATTAGCACATATTAAAAATATAATATATCTGGAATGTTCGATAACTCCTGTTATTTTTGAACCTACATTTACTTTAAACGGGATTCCTATATCTGTGATATTATGTCAGGCCTCCTTCGAGTGGAAGACAGAGGATCACATGCGGTTGCCCACCTAGCGTCAGCTAGGAGTCAAAAGGCAGGAACCGGCATCCCGGATATATTTTTTTGGAGGAAAATACGTGAAAAAGAAGATACTCACGTTTATGCTTTTGCTGGTTATAGCCGGGGTAGTTATGATTGCTGGTCATGAGATCGGGCGGCATATGCATAAAGCGGAACAAAATACAGAAACAACGGAAGCATCCGTGGATTATAGCTTATATTACACATACGAAGATGTGGAAAAGGTCGTCAGTTATCTGGCAGATACAAAGGCAGAATCCGAGGCGTTATCCCGCCTGATTGATCCTCTGAAAAAAAGCGAGGTCATCGATGTGGCATTTGTAAAGTCTGTGGCACAGACGATACAGGTGAAAGCTTCTATTTATGAGGAAGCCCTAAACGGAAAAAAGGATTCTGACTACGTGACGAAAGCGGAATTTGAGGACTTCTATGAGCGGATCGTCGCATCGGCAACCGTCAAAGGACTGCTTCGGAAAGATGTTCTGGTGCTTGCAATTTCCGAGGAGGACAAGACATCCTTTTTCGATGGACAGGACACCTACAATGCAGAATTTGAAATCGACGAAAGCTACGAGGGAAATGTGCTCGATGTCTATATGAAGAATGGAAAGATCTTCAAGATCAACCGTCTTGGAGATACCCAGATCACATTGCAAAATGTATGGGTGGAGTCTGTGACGGATGGAAAATGCACGTTTTTATATGGAAATCTGGAAAAAACCTACCCTGCCCGGACGGAGGAAGGCATCCCGGATGGAGCTGTGACAGTTGCAACAAGTCTGGATGCGGACCGGCAGACGGAAGCCGGCTATGAGACGGCGGGCTATGTTGCAAATCTCGTGTTTGACTATGCAGGCATCTGTAAAATCGAACGACCACAGAAGGTGCTGCGCGGCAAAGTCATTTCGACGGGAGATACGGATATTCAGGTGGAAAATATCGGCGGACTCACACTTGGCGATTATTATAAAATGTACAATGTGTATGAGGATGCCGTGGACGAGGAAAGTCTGTCTCTGCTGCTTGGCTACTCGTATGTGGACATGTATCTGCAGGATGGAAAAGTTGGTGCTGTCGTGATTAACCAGGAGTTAAAAAGCGAGGATATCCGCGTGATCATCAGCAACGATGATTACTCTTCGTATGAGATGGAAATGGTGCAGTTTACGGCGACATCTGCGTTCACCGTGGCGTATCCAGATGAGACGGAGAAAACATATGAAGCTGGTGAGACGGTCACGATCACACCGGAAGATTATGCGCCGGACGATACATTGACAGTAACACCGGATACGCACAGTGGTCGTATCAGACTGCTCAGTGTGACACGCGAATGTGGCAATCCGGAATACGATGGAACGATGGAGCTTGATGTAAAGGATGGATATATCTATGTGATCAATGAGCTTTCGTTAGAGCGTTATCTGGCAAATGTCGTGGCAAATGCAATGCCATCGGATTACCCGGATGCAGCCATGCAGGCGATGGCGATCTGTGCCAGAGGAACGGCGTATGCGAAGTTAAAGGATGAAAGTTATGCAGAATATCATGCACATCTTGACGATTCCAGCCTTTGTCAGGTATATAATAATGTGGCAGAGACCGATGCGTCGATCCGTGCGGTGAAGGATACATACGGGCTGGTGCCGACTTACCGGGGAACTTTGATCGTACCGATGACATTTAACACATCTTTCGGAACGACCTGCACGAATGCGGAGATCTGGGGCGGTGATGCGTATAGTTATCTGGAGTCCAATGTGGAGAATCTGGATAAGGACAAGATCGATTTATCGGATGAAGCAGATTTTGAGGCATTTTTGACAGAGAGTGATGCGTATACTATTATAGATAAAGATTCGCCGTATTACCGGTGGGATATTACATTTACGCAGGAAGAAATGACAGACGCGATTGAGACAGTTTTGGAAAACCGCAAATCTCTGATGGCAGATGCGATACTTGTCGAGGATGAAACCGGCGAGTTTGTATCAGCAGACGTGCCGGAGCTTGGAACTGTGACAGAGATCGAAGTTGCGGAGCGCACGGTGAGCGGTGTTGTATCGAAGCTTGTGATTCACGGAAGTGAACATACGATATCCATCAGCGGACAGAGCAATATCCGCGCAATCTTAAATCCAGTCAATCAGGAGATTGTACGGCAGGATGGTTCGACGGTAACCGGCTGGACATCACTTCCAAG
>OGNU01000747.1_pt1 | contig 12800 bp, 7 predicted proteins | sample 1573581 | NCBI WGS metagenome assembly OGNU01 (sample SAMEA2581992, study PRJEB24529) | metagenome | biome: Human gut stool | place: China | collected 2011 | reverse complement strand
TGTCGGTCGCGATGGAGTTCTCCATCTTCATGGCTTCGAGCACCAGCACCTCCTGCCCCGCTTTCACCGTGTCGCCCGCCTTCACGTCGATCGACAGGATGCGGCCGGGCAGCGGAGCCGTCACGACATGGCCCGTGATGGCGGCCTGCGGCTTCGCGGCGGCGGGCTGCGGCGCCGCGGCCTTCGGCTCGGCGGGTTTCGACGCCTCGCAGGCTTTCTTCTTCTGTTCGGTAAGGAAAGTCTTGGCCACCATCGGGAAGAGTTCGAGCAGCAGCACCTCCTTCTCGTCGGCGGCGAGCTTCACACCCCCGGCCTCCGGCAGTTCGGGATTGGGCTGCATCTTGTACTTGGAGGTATCGTAGGGCGTCTCCTCGCGCACGCCGCAGATCTTGAACCGGAACTCGGGGTCGATCTTCACGGGCGTATGGCCGTACTCGCCCTTCACCAGTCCCACGAACTGCGACGACTTGTTGGTGTACATCGGCCGTCCGGCCTTCTCGTCGAGGGCGCAGTTCACGGCCTGCGCGCCGACGATCTGCGACGTCGGGGTCACCAGAGGCGGCAGACCGGCGGCCAGACGCACCGACGGAATCAATTCCATGGCACGCGGCAGAATCTCCTCGGCCTTGAGCTGCTTGAGCTGGGCCACCATGTTCGAATACATGCCGCCAGGAATCTCGGCCTTCTGCACCAGCTCGTTGGGAGCGGGGAATCCGAAGTAGGCCTCGATCTTGCGGCAGAGGTCGATCGTAGCGGCCTCGTCGTCGCGCTGCGCGGCCTCGATGGCCTTGTCGAACAGGGCCTCGATCTCGGCGGGGAGCTCGTCCGTAAGCGGATTGAAGGGCTTCGGCTCGGGCTTCTCCGTACCGAACACGGACTGGTTCAGCTCCTTGCGGATCTCACGCAACTGAGCGTTGATCTTCGCCACGGCCTCCATGTTCACGCCCGTGTCGATGCCCAGCTTCTTGCAGAAGACATGGACCAGCTCGATGGCCGGGGCGCCCGTTCCGCCGGCGAAGTACCAGCAGTTGGTGTCCACGACATCCACGCCGGCCACGATGGCCGAAAGCACCGACGCCAGGCCGTAGCCCGGGGTGCAGTGGGTGTGGAAATCGACCGGAACCGAGAGGTTTTTCTTGAACAGCCGCACGAGCGTAGCCACGCGGCGCGGCGGAATGAGTCCCGACATGTCTTTGATGGTGATCATGTCGGCGCCGAGAGCCGCCATCTGTCTGGCCTTGTCGAGGAAATAGGCGTCCGTGAAGACCGGCGCGGGATTCTTCTTGCCCGTAAGACGGGCCCAGAAGCCCGGCGCGGGATATTTCGGGTCCACCGTATAGCAAACGGCGCAGTCGGCGATGCCGCCGTACTGCTTGACGTACTTGACCGTCGATTTCACGTTGTCCACGTCGTTCAGGGCGTCGAAGATACGCATGATGCCCAGACCGCTCCGGATGGCATTGCGGCAGAAACCGTCGATGATTTCGTCCGTATAGGGCGAATAGCCGAACAGATTGCGGCCGCGCGAGAGGGCCGTGAGCTTCGACACGTCGCCGACGGCCCGGTGGATCGTCTCGAGGCGGGTCCACGGGTTTTCGTTCAGGTAGCGCATGACCGAATCGGGCACGGCGCCGCCCCACACCTCCATCGCATAGAAATTCGCATCCTTGTAGAAAGGCAGGCAGCGGTCGATCTGCGCCTGATTCATACGCGTAGCGAACGACGACTGCTGGCCGTCACGCAACGTAAGGTCTCTGACTTTGAGATTTCTTGCCATTGTGATAAGAATTTAGGTTCTTATTCCGAAATTTAGTGTTATTCGAATAACAAAAGTAATAAACCGGTACGAAGATACAACTTTTCTTCCGAATATTTCCAAAAAAAACGTCATTCGAACCACTTTTCGCCAAAAACCGGTGCTGCGGCGTCCCCTACGCCCGGTCGCCGCCGCCAGGCAGGAAAAGCTCGCTGTCGGGTTTGCGGTCGAGGTATTTGCGTTTGAACAGATCGACGCAGAAAACGAACATGGCCAGCAGCAGCGGTCCGAAGATGACACCCATGAACCCGAAGAGCGAAAGGCCGACGAAAACGCCGAAGACGGTGACGAGCGGATGGGTGTCGGCCATGCGTTTCTGCATGACGAACCGCACGACGTTATCGACGTGGGTGACGACGAGCGTGCCGTAGAGCGCCAGCCCGACGGCCGGTCCCCAATTCCCTTCCAGTCCCATGTAGAGCGCCAACGGCAGCCATACGAGTGCCGTGCCGACGATCGGAATGATCGTCGCCAGGCAAGTGAGGACACCCCAGAAGAGCGGGCTCGGCGCTCCGAAGAGCAGGTAGCCCAGATAGGCGACCACGCCCTGCACGGCCGCCAGCAGCGGAATGCCGATGGCGTTCGAGCGGACGATCATGCGGATTTCGTGCAGGGCGTCGCGGCCGACGCTGCGGCTGAAGGGCAGCAGCTCCCGGCAATAGGCCTCCATGCGGAGGCCGCCGACGAGCATGAAATAGAGTACGAAGAGCAGCACGATCAGATTGACGGCGAACGAGGCCAGGCCGCCGACGAGCCGCTGCGCGAGTTTCGGGATTCCGGCCAAAAGCGATTGCAGGTTGCTCTCCTGCCAGAGATCGTAACCCGTACGGTCGCGGACGAGTTCGGCCACGTGGCGCACGGAGTCCACGAGCGCCTGCGGATCGAGCGCGACGCCCTGGACCTTGTTCACTACCATCCAGACCAGCAGGGCAATGGGGACGAGGAAACAGCACACGGCCTCGACGGTCAGCAATGCGGCCGCCGCACTGCGCCGCCACCGGTACCGTCCGGCCAGCACGCGCATCTGCCCGCGCAGCAGGACATAGATGGTCGCCGCCCCGAGCAGTCCGCTCAGGAAAGGCGTCAGGCAAAGGAAGACCGTTACGCCCAGCGAGGCGATCAGTACGAAGAGCGAATAACGCCGGTATTGTTCTCGGACCGACAGCATATACGTCCGACCGCGCAAGGAGCGTGCCGCAACGGCGTTCCGGCGGGAAGGGACCGGAAAAACGGAGAATCCGGAGCACAAAATCGCCCGTTCCTTTGCGACATAGGAATATTCGACGTATCTTTGCGGCATGAAAACCCGGGTCGGAAACGTCCACATATCGGTCCGCAACCGCCGCGAGCGATGCAGCGGGGGGGGGTATGACCTGCACCGAGGAGTGCAGCACGGGGAAAACAGGCTCTGAACGCGAGGGGTATTCCGGAGAAGGAATATCCCTCGCCGTTTTTACAATACGATGAAATCGCACGGAAAGCCGTACGGGCTATTCCGGAAGAATTTATATTTGCAGCGGAAAAACGGACAGACAACCTATCGGACGATGACAGGCTCATTTCGGTTCCCCTCCCCGCCGGCTGCGGCCGCCGAGATCCGCACCGCGCGGAGAGACCCGGACGGCTGAAAGCGCCGTCCGGCACACACGCAAAGGGGGCTCGCGCTGAAGCCTTCTGCGGGGAAGCCAATCACCCAATACGAACAAATACCAAACACCCTATTCATTCACTAAAATCCCAAATTGCGTATGAAGAAACTTTTCCTTCTCATGCTCTCGGTCTTCGTCACGGCGGCGGCAAGCGCGCAGGTGACGACGTCGGGAATGAACGGTACGGTGACGGACGAACAGGGGCTGCCGCTCGTCGGCGCCACGGTCATCGCCGTACACACCCCGTCGGGCACGCAGTACGGCGCCGTCACCAACAAGGACGGCCGCTACAATCTGCAGGGACTCCGCGCCGGCGGTCCCTACACGGTGACCTTCTCCTACGTGGGTTACCAGAGCGTCGAATTTCCCGGTCTGGACCTGCCGCTGGGCGAAACGGTGGCACGCAACGCCTACCTCAAGGACAGCCAGACGCTCGAAGCCGTCGTGGTGACGGCCGACGGACGCAACTCGTCGATGAACATCAACCGTGCGGGCGCCGTAACGAGCGTTTCGTCGGAGCAGATCGAGCTGATGCCCACCGTGAGCCGCAGCATGAACGACATCATGCGCCTCACCCCGCAGGCATCGAGCACCACGTCGGGACTGGCCATCGGCGGCGGCAACTACCGCCAGTCGTACGTGACCGTGGACGGCGCGGCATTCAACAACGCCTTCGGCATCGGCGGCAACCTTCCCTCGGGCGGTTCGCCCATCTCGCTCGACGCCCTCGAGCAGATTTCGGTTTCGGTGACCCCCTACGACGTGCGTCAGAGCGGTTTCACGGGCGGCGCGATCAACGCCGTGACCAAGAGCGGTACGAACGACTTCAAAGTCTCGGCCTACAACTACTATAAGAGCGACGCCTTGCAGGGCGCCAAATACGACGGCGGCGAGCTGAAGCTGCAGGAGGAGATGAGCAACACGCTCGGATTCTCGATCGGAGCGCCGATCGTCAAGGACAAGCTCTTCATCTTCACCAATTTCGAGTACGAATGGACCGAGACCCCCGGCACGTCGCGGCTGGCCCGCGAGTCGGAGGACCAGGAGTACGGCGCCGGCACGCAGTACAACCGCCCCACCGTCGCCCAGATGGAGGCGATCAAGTCGTTCCTGCAGCAGAACTTCGGCTACGACCCCGGCCGCTACCAGAACTACTCGGTGAAGATTCCCAACTGGAAACTCATGGCCCGCGTGGACTGGAACATCAACCGCAACCATGCGCTCAACGTGCGCTTCAGCACCACGCGCAACAAGTATTCGTCGTCGCCCTCGAGCTCGACGAACCCCTTCAACTCGAAACTCATCTACGACCGCAACGACCACGGCCGCACCTCGTACGACGCCCTCTATTTCGAGAGCTCGCGCTACTATCAGGAGCAGAACTTCACGTCGGCGGCCGCCGAGCTCAACTCGCGCTTCCTTGACGGCAGTCTGACCAACACGCTGCGATTCACTTACTCGCACCAGTACGAGCCGCGCAGCTACGAGGGACGGCTCTTCCCGACGGTAGATATTCTCGAGAAGACGCCGGAAGGCACCGACGCCGTGCTGACGACATTCGGCCTGGATCCCTTCACCGAAGGCAACCTGCGCGAAGTGGGCACCTACGTCGTCACGGACGAGGTGGGTTACAGCACGGGCATCCACCGCCTGACGGGCGGCCTGCAGTTCGAGCACGACAACACGAAGAACGGCTACATGCAGGGCGGCGCCGGCTACTACATCTACGACTCGTGGTCGGACTTCACGAGCAACGCGGCTCCCGGCGCCTTCGTCATCACCCACGCCAACCGCACGGACCTCAAACAGAGCTATCCGTCGTTCAACTACATGCAGTACTCGATCTACGCGCAGGACGAAATCACCTTCAGCGAGCGCTTCAAGGCCACGCTGGGCCTGCGTCTCGAAATCCCGGTTTACCCCACGATCGCAGGCAACGAGAACAAGGAGTTCACCTCCCTTTTCGCAGGCAACGGCGGCTACAAGACCTCCGACATGCCCAAGGCGCGGCTGAACGTCGCTCCCCGCTTCGGCTTCAACTGGGACATGACCGGCGAGCGCAAGTACATCCTCCGCGGCGGATCGGGCATCTTCACGGGCCGCCTGCCGTTCGTGTGGATCGTCTCGGCCGTGGGCAACAGCAACTGCCTGCAAGCCCAGAGCATCCTCTACAAATCCAACGGCGACAAGATGCCGGGCTTCCACGACAACGTGGGCGACATCCTCAAGGACCTCTACGGCGGCACGTTCCAGCAGCAGGCCCTGCCCGCCCCGACCTCCGCGACGATCATGGACAAAAACCTGAAGATGCCCTCGACGTGGAAGACCTCGCTGGCGTTCGACCTGAAGCTGCCGCGCGACTTCAACCTCAACATCGAGGGAATCTACAACAAGGACATCGACGCCGTGGCTGTCAGCAAGCTCGGCCAGCGCGAAGTGGCCGGCGGCATCCAACTCCCGGGCGAGCCCCGTCCGCGCAAGCTCTGGGAATCGCAGGGCATCAAGAACTCGGACGGCAAGGACGTGACGCCCTACCTGATCCACAACACGGACATCGCAGGCTACTACTATTCGATCTCGGCACAGCTTTCGAAACGCTGGCGGTTCGGCCTCATGGCGTCGGCATCGTACACCTATTCGGAATCGAAGAGCGTGATCGACGGCATCGGCGACCAGGTGACCTCGGCCTACAACACCAACACCTTCTGCACGGACGGCTCGAACACCCCCGAACTGGGCTACTCGTCGTTCGTATCGCCCCACCGCATCCTCATCAACATCGGCTACCGCAAAGAGTACGGCAAGCACTTCGCTTCGAGCGTGGGCCTCTATTACGAGGCGCTGCGGCTGGGTTACGTGGGCAGCAGCTACTCCTATTCGCGCTACTCGTACACGATGACCAACGTAACGAACGACGGCGGCGCGCAGAACCTGCTCTACGTGCCGACGCGCGAACAGTGGGAAACGATGCCCTTCGCTGACATCGTGAACAAGGATACGGGAAAGGTCACCTACAGCGCGGAAGACCAGAAAAACGATTTCTGGGAGTTCATCAACGGGGACGACTACCTCTCCGAGCACAAGGGCGAATACACCAGGCGCGGCGGCGCGGTGATGCCGTGGATGCACATGCTCAACTTCAAGTTCGCACAGGACTTCTACGTGAACATCGGCGGCAAACGCAACACGATCACCGTGGGTATCGACATCAACAACGTCGCCAACCTGCTCAACCGCAACTGGGGCAACGCCCGGCAGATCAGCACGAGCAACCTGCTGACCTTCAAGGACGGCGCATACCAGTTCTCCAAGCCGAAATGGACGAACGTGGCAGGAACGGCCTCGACGTGGTCGGCGCTGTTCAGCGTGCGCTACACCTTCAACTGACGGTGTGAATCCCCCGTCGGCAGCTCCGCGCGGGGCACGACGTTACGAAAGACCGGAGCCGGCATCGAGCCGGCTCCGGTCTTTTTCGGATAAGGACCATCCAGAATTCCGCAACGCATCCGGAAGAATCTCCCGTTCCGCCCGGAATCTCCCGCCCCGAAAAAGGATCGGGATTCGGGGCCGATCGCCCCGACGGCGGAAATGCCGCTACAACAACATCCGGCGCAGGGCGTCGCACGCCGCGGCGGGATCGCGGTGGTCGAAACCGAATCCGCGGATGCCGAGCGCTTCGGCGGCGGCGACATTGGCCGGACGGTCGTCGATGAAAAGCGTCTCGGCAGGGTCCAGCCCGTAGCGCCCGAGCAGGATTTCGTAGATGCGCGGCTCGGGCTTCACCGTCCCTTCCTCGCAGGAGACCACCTCGCCGTCGAAAAGCCCGTAGACGGGGAAGCGGCGCAGGAAGTCGATGAACTCGCGCGACATGTTCGAAAGCACGTAGAGGCGGTATCCCGCCCGTTTGAGCTCGCCGACGAGGCGCTCGGTCGGCGCAACGGGCTCCTGCAGGTCGATCGCCTCCCGCAGCACCCGCTCGCAGACCGCGCGCGGACGGCCCGTCAGGGTGCAGAGGGTATCGGTCACCTCCCCGATCGACGAGGCGCCCCGGTCGTACTCCTCCCAGAAACGCGGCATCTGCGGCGCGCGGAGGAACCCGAAGAACTCCACGATCTCGGGACTGCACTTGCTCTTGTCGCGGGCGAAAAGCACTCCGCCCAGGTCGAAAACGATATTTTTCATGGAGACAAAGATAGCACAAAACCCGGGCAACCGCAAATCCGGCAACGAGCCGGGCCGAGAAACGTCCGGTCCGGCAGGACAATCCCGCCGGACCGGACGAATATTCTGAAAGACGCAGGCGTCAGAAGAGGTGGCACGCCACCGTAAGGCCCGCCATGACGATCGCCACCATCGACATCAGCTTGATGAGGATATTGAGCGACGGACCCGACGTGTCCTTGAAGGGATCGCCCACCGTATCGCCCACGACCGTCGCCTTGTGGCAGTCGGAGCCCTTGCCGCCGAAGTGGCCGGCCTCGATGTACTTCTTGGCGTTATCCCACGCACCGCCGGCGTTGGCCATGTAGATGGCCATCAGGAAACCGGTGACGGTAGCGCCGGCCAGCATACCCACAACGCCCATGTAGCCCAGGATCAGACCCACCACGATGGGGCAGACCACGGCGATGATGGTGGGCAGGATCATCTCGTGCAGAGATGCCTTGGTGCACAGGTCCACGCAGCGGGCATAGTCGGGATCGGCCTTGCCGTCCATCAGACCGGTGATCTCCCGGAACTGACGGCGCACCTCCAGCACCACACTCTGGGCGGCACGGCCCACGGAGTTCATGGTGAGGGCGGCGAACACGAAGGGCAGGCAGGCACCGATGAACAGACCCACCAGCACCACGGGGTTCATGAGGCTGAAGTCCTGGAAGGTGACGTCAGCGCCTACCTCCTTGACCTTCTCGATGTAGGAGGCCATCAGAGCCAGAGCGGTCAGAGCGGCGGAGCCGATGGCGAAGCCCTTACCGGTGGCGGCGGTGGTGTTGCCCAGAGAGTCCAGAGCGTCGGTGCGCTGGCGGACCTCGGGAGCCAGACCGGCCATCTCAGCGATGCCGCCGGCGTTATCGGCCACGGGACCGTAGGCGTCGGTGGCCAGCGTGATACCCAGCGTGCTCAGCATACCCACGGCGGCCAGAGCGATGCCGTACAGGCCCATGCCGGTGGAGGCGGCGCCGCCGGAGCAGAGGTAGGCCACCAGAATGCAGATAGCCACGATGATGATGGGGACGGCGGTGCTCAGCATACCCAGACCCAAACCGCCGATGATGATGGTGGCGGCACCAGTCTGAGACTTGGAGGACAGATCCTGCGTGGGCTTGAAGGTGTCGGAGGTGTAGTACTCCGTGGCCTTACCGATGAGCACGCCGGCGATCAGGCCCGCCAGAATGGCGAAGTACAGGCCCAGATGCTCCTTGCCCAGCAGGAGGATCACCAGCGGGCAGGCGATGATGGCAATGAGGATAGCGGACAGGTTGGTACCACGGGACAGGGCCTTCAGCAGCGTGCGCTGGTCGGCCTGCTCGTCGGTGCGGACGAAGAAGGTGCCGATGATGGAGCAGATGATGCCGATGGCTGCCATGACCATGGGGATGGCCATGGCCTTGAAGGCCTGATCGGAGAAGGCGGCCACGCCCAGCGCAGAGGCAGAGATGATAGAGCCAACATAGGACTCGTACAGATCGGCGCCCATACCGGCCACATCGCCCACGTTGTCGCCTACGTTGTCAGCGATGACGGCAGGGTTCCGGGGGTCGTCCTCCGGGATACCGGCCTCCACCTTGCCCACCAGATCGGCGCCCACGTCGGCGGCCTTGGTGAAGATGCCGCCGCCCACACGGGCGAACAGAGCCATGGAGGAGGCGCCCATACCGAAGGTCAGCATGGCGCTGGTGATGGCGGAGGCCTCCAGCTTGAACACGAAGCGCAGCAGGAAGAACCACACGGAGATGTCCAGCAGGCCCAGACCCACCACGGTGAAGCCCATGACGGAGCCGGCGGAGAAGGCCACCCGCAGGCCACGGTTCAGCCCCTCCTGGCAGGCATTGGCGGTGCGGCAGTTGGAGGCGGTGGCGATCTTCATGCCGATGAAGCCGGACAGGCCGGAGAAGAAGCCGCCGGTCAGGAAGGCGAAGGGTACGAACCACGTCAGCAGACCGCAGGCTGCCATGACGCACAGCACCACCACCATGCAGGCGAAGAACACGCCGACCACGGAATACTGGCGCTTGAGGTATGCGTTAGCACCCTGACGAATGGACTGGGAGATCTTCTGCATGAGGGGGGTGCCCTCCGAGAAGCGCAGCACCTTCTTTGCGGTGATGACCACAAAGAGAAGCGCAATGATGGAGCCAACAAATGTGGCTAGGACCAGGTACTTTTCCATAAAGACTTTTCCTCTCTTTTCCTTGTTTTCTCCCGGAGCCGGCAGAGGGACGGGAGATTCTTTTTGTCCCACTGCACATTATAAAAAACGCCGTCCGCTCCGTCAAATTTTCAAACTTTTTTTCGAAGTGCCTAAAAATTAGTTTGGAGTCGTTCGTCATTTTTATATAATATTTTTCTTGCAAAGAAAACCGCTTAAAATGGAAAAACGGGGCAAAAATCGGCGGCAGCGGCGGAACGCTTGCGGAATTTGTGACAGGATTTTCTTGCGGGAAGCAGGGGGAAATGTTTTTAAAAATTTTTTTCAAAAACATTTTTCCTTCAAATAAAAGCAAATTCACAAAAAATACACAAAAAGACTCCCATTCACTTTTTACGCAAAAACTGATGAATCAAAAATTGGATACAGAAATTCTTTCGTCATTTTTCACAATCGCGGAAAATGGCTTTAAATGTCTTGAAAAGCGCCCAAAACGGGAGTAAAATAGCCCCATCAATCTCTGGGAGGTTTCAAACATATGGAATATCAGGAAGTTTTGCAAAACGCCCGCACCTGTATTGGACCCTACTGCAAGGCGTGTCCCGTGTGCAACGGTCAGGCGTGTAAAAATACCATCCCCGGCCCAGGCGCCAAAGGCTCCGGCACCGGCTTTGCCCGGAACTATCAGAAGTGGCAGGAGCTGCGGGTGAATCTGGATACCATCGGGGAAAACCGTCCCGCCGACACGTCCTTCGACTTCTTCGGCCATCGGCTGGCCCTGCCGGTGATGGCGGCTCCTGTGGGCGCCATGCAGCTGCACTACGGGGATAAGTACGACGATCTGACCTATAACCGGCTGCTGCTGGCGGCCTGTGCCAAGGCGGGCATCGTGGCCTTCACCGGCGATGGTGTGGACCCGGCGGTGATGGAGGGCGCCACGCAGGCCATCCGGGCCCAGCAGGGCTGCGGTGTGCCTACGGTGAAGCCCTGGGACCGGGAGACCCTGATGCAGAAGCTGGAACTGGCCCTGACCGCCGACCCCATGGCCATCGCCATGGACATCGATGCCGCCGGTCTGCCCTTCCTCCGCAACCGGATGCCGCCTGCCGGCAGCAAGACCGTGGCGGAGCTGCGTGAGGTGGCGGAGCACGCCCGAAAGCCCTTTATCCTCAAGGGCATCATGACCGTCCGTGGGGCGGAGAAGGCGGTGGAGGCCGGGGCCTCCGCCATCGTGGTGTCCAACCACGGCGGCCGGGTGCTGGATCAGTGTCCCGCCACCGCGGAGGTGCTGCCCGCCATTGCCGACGCCGTGGGCGACCGGGTCATGGTGCTGGTGGACGGCGGCATCCGCACAGGGCTGGATGTGTTCAAGGCGCTGGCGCTGGGAGCGGACGGCGTTCTCATTGGCCGTCCCTTCGTCACCATGGTCTATGGCGGCGGCGAGGAGGGCGTGGCAGCCTACGTCCGCAAGCTGGCGGATGAGCTGTCGGATACCATGGCCATGTGCGGCGCCCACAGCCTGAAGGAGATCTGCCGGGAGATGCTCTGGCAGGGCTGATGCGGACTGATGCGGTCTGATACACATATCATTCTATTCGGCTATCATGGGAACATATTCTGCTGCTATGACATTTTGGCCGGATTTGTTCCGATATTCTAAAAATTCGTGACAGGAGGCGCTTATGTACATTACATGGTTGGGCCACAGCTGCTTTCGGCTGGAGTCGGCGGGCTACGGACTGGTCATCGATCCCTATCGGGTTGTGGCGGGCTATCCGCCGCTGCGGGTGGAGGCCAACGCCGTTTATATCAGCCACCACCACTTTGACCACGACTGTCTGGAGGCGGTGACACTGCTGCCCGGCGGGGAAAATCCCTTTACGGTGGAGACGTTCTCCACCTTCCATGACGACTGTCAGGGCGCTCTCCGGGGCGATAACACCGTTCATATCTTCCGGGCGGAGGGCATGACCGTGGTGCATCTGGGGGACTTGGGCTGCGCCCTGACAGCGGCGCAGGAGGAGAAAATTTCGGGCTGCGATGCGCTGATGCTGCCGGTGGGCGGCACCTATACCATCGATGCCGCTGCGGCGGCGGAGCTGGTGCGTCGGCTGCACCCCCGACTGGTGCTGCCCATGCATTTCCGGAGAGGGGAGCAGGGCTTCCCGGAGCTGACCACGCTGGAGGACTTTCTCTCCCGCCTCCCGGAGCAGCCGGTACACCGACTGACGGGAGAGACGCTGGATCTGACGTCCAAAGGGACGTCGGGTGTTGTGATCTTCCCCCGTCGGTAAGGGAAAATTCTGTCCGGTTTTTGTCCGGAAAATGTCCAAAAACCAGAGTAGGTATAAGCCCCTCCGTTTTCGTGTACACTGAGGTATCAGGTACATGGAAACGGAGGGCTTTTACATGGCAGAAAAACGGTGGCGTACTTGGGAGACGGTGGGCCTGCTGGTGGTGCTGGCGGCGGGGAACCTGCTGCACTTTATCTACGACTGGACGGGGCAGAGTCCCATAGCGGCGCCGCTGGCCGCCGTCAACGAATCCACCTGGGAGCACATGAAGCTTTTCATCACTCCGTGGGTGCTGTGGTCGCTGGTGGAATGCATCGCCCTACGGGGTCACGGCTCCCTGCTGCCCGCCCGTGGATTGGGGCTGCTGGCGGGCCTTGCGGCCATCCCGGCGCTGTTTTACACCTATCAGGGAATTTTGGGCCGGGGGATCATGTGGGTGGATGTACTGATTTTCCAGCTGGCGGTGCTGCTGGCCTTTTGGGTCAGCTGGAGCGTTCAGGCCCGGCGGGTGCTGGACGGGCCGGTGTGGCAGATCTTAGGCGGCGTGACGCTGCTGGCGGTGTGGGGGCTGGCCATCTGGTGGACCTACGCACCGCCCCAGCTGCCGCTGTTCGTGGATCCCACCGACGGAAGCCGGGGCATCCCACTGCGGTAGATCGGAAGAGCGTCGT
>OGNU01000746.1_pt1 | contig 12826 bp, 12 predicted proteins | sample 1573581 | NCBI WGS metagenome assembly OGNU01 (sample SAMEA2581992, study PRJEB24529) | metagenome | biome: Human gut stool | place: China | collected 2011 | reverse complement strand
GGTGTTAGGCCTTCTTTTCCGAACGCAGCTGTTTGACGGTTTTACCGTTGATGCCGTAGTTGGTCATCGGCACCTCATCAATGACGATCACCAGATGCGTCGTGTCTTTGCCAAGCACATCGGCGATGAGTTTTGTAACCCCCGCGATGAGCTGTTCCTTTTGTTCCGGAGTCGGCGCTTCGGAGTCGCCGGTGAGTTTGATATTGACGTAGGGCATAGTTTGTTCCTTTAGTTGCACGAATCAGTCTTCGCACTGAAGCCTTGGTTAGTAACAGTAAAAATGCGAGGCCAGCTCGAGATCAGGGCCGTTTTCCTCAATTCTGCCCTTCATGTGTTGTAAAAAAGCATCACATCTACTTGAGTCTTGCTTTTGGATTTGAGAGTTACGCAATTCGGAGTGAGAATGCCCTCACCCTTTCGGAACAAAGGGTGATTGGGCCTTCGGGCATGTTGCGGTTCCTTGCAGGCTTGCAACGCTTAAATCCCGGGCCTTTTTGATCAAAAAGATCCCCTATTTTTATAGGAACAAATCAAAATGAAAAAGACTCTTGCTGCAGTTGCCGTTCTTGGCGCTTTTGCCGGTTCTGCTCTCGCTGCTGATGTTCAGCTTTACGGTGTCGTTGATACGGGTGTTCGTTATTTGAACACTGACACTGACGCCTATGGGTCAGATTCCGTTAGCACATTCAGCATGGAATCCGGCATGCAGTCCGGCTCCCGCTTCGGCTTCAAGGGGACGGAAGACCTCGGCAACGGCCTGACGGTTGGCTTCGTCCTTGAAAATCAGTTCGATTCTGATGATGGCTCTCTCAATAAGAGCGGCCTCCTCTTCCATCGTGAAACCTCTCTCTTCTTGGAAGGCGGTTTTGGTAAATTCGCGATGGGCCGCATGGGTTCCATCAATGGTGGTACTTCCAGCTGGGCCAAGTATGGCGTGATCTCTGCCTTCGGTACGTCTTGGGGCGACTACTCCGCCCAAGCGGGCAACTGGGCTATTGGTGGAGGCATGTGGGACAATATGGTCGCATATGAAACCCCAAGCTTCGCTGGTTTCAAGGTATTTGCCCAGTATGGTATGGGTAACGCTGTCACGGATAATAACAGCGTTGAAAATGAATCTTCAAGCGATCGCTACTATGCAATCGGTGCTTCCTATGCTAATGGTCCGTTGAATCTGTACTTGGCTGTTGATTCCATCAACTACGCCACGTACGGCAAGGAGGTTGGTGATGGTTCCAATATTGACGATAGCTTGACCGTCACTATCGGCGGCAATTACGACTTTGAAGTTGTTAAGCTCTTTGCTGGTGCTCAATACTTCGACGAAATTAAGTTGTCCAACATGAAGGGTGCCATTAACCAGAGTGGCATGACGTTTAACGGCTCTACACCTGGCAATACTAACAGCAACTTTGCTGATAAATTCAAGGGCTGGAGCGTTGGCCTTTCTGCAAGTATTCCCGCTGCAGGTGGTCAGGTTCTCGTTGGTGCTGCCTACCTTGATGCTGAAGCAGCAGACAGCGTAGCTACTAGCGCATCCCATCCCGAAGGCGATGAGTTCACTCGTTGGATCGTATCTGCCGGTTACGACTATCCGCTCTCTAAGCGCACCAATGTCTACGGCGTTGTGACCTACAACCAGGATAGTATTGATTTCGGTAGAGCCGAACGTCCCGATCAGGATCCGACTGTCTTTGGCGTGATGGTTGGCATGCGTCACAAGTTCTAATCAGCTCTTTAGCTTGATTACTGCGCGTTCAGTTTTTAGCTGAACATTAAGCCCTCTGAAAGATCGGAGCATTCCGAAGCCTCAGAGGGCTTTTCGTATCCAGCGATTTTTCAACCATTTCGATGACTAATTTTCAGTGCTTATTTTTTAGGCACACTGCAAAATTTATTACAAATCAGTGACCGAGAAGCCGAGCACCCTCACTTATTCACAAAACCTGTGAAGAACCTCCTCCTTATCCACAACGATATGACTTGTTAAGCAACACCGCTTTGCAAATCCAAGCATCAACTCCTCCTAGCGGCCTCTACAATTGGGGGCAACGTTCCTTCCCGCAAAGGCAAGCCATGCGCATACCGATTCTTTCTGCCGCACTAGCAACTCTGTTCCTAACCGGTTGTTCAACAACCGTGATCTTTGAAAGCGACTTGGAAGGTGCCGAGGTCACAACGGTTGCCGGCCAGAAGTACGGCGTGACGCCTGTTTCCGTGTCCTTTTCCAACGATGATTTGGATGCCTCTCGCGGCCCAGATGGTTGTGCACGTATTCTTGGCGTGACCTATACGTGGCCTTCAGGCGCCAAGGTCGCCTCTCCCAACCCAATCGTGCTCTGCGGTGACGGTTATCAATTCCGTTATGTCATGAAACGCCCTACTGATGCTCCTGGCATTGAAAAAGATTTGCAAAACGCTCTTCAGCTCTCGAAGAGACGTGAAGCACAGTTGCAAGCTGAGTTGGAAACCGAGCGTCTCTACAACGATCGCTTCATGTGGGGGCCGTTTATGTGGGGACCGATGATGATGCCTCCTCCCCCGCCTCCGCCTCGTCCTCATCGTTGATGTTTTGCTCTTCACTTAACAGAGCGGAAATGAGTCACTGTGGCTAGAATGGCTTCACTTTGAATTTTTACTTTTTAGATCTCATGAAAGTTCTCGGCATTGAAAGCTCGTGCGACGAAACCGGCGTTGCGCTGATCGACAGCGAAAAAGGACTGTTGGCAGACGCCGTCCACACGCAAATCGATATGCACCGAGCCTACGGCGGCGTTGTGCCGGAACTCGCCAGCCGCGACCATATTCGCCGTGCGCTTGTGTTGATTGACGACGTCCTGTCGCGCGCAGGCGTCAAGAAAGAAGAAATTGATGCCGTTGCCGTCACCGAAGGCCCGGGCCTGGCCGGAGCGCTTCTGGTCGGCTCGTCCGTCGCTCACGCCATCGGCTATGCCTTAGGCATTCCCGTGGTCGGAGTGCACCATCTGGAAGGTCACCTGCTCTCAGCTTGCCTTGCGGACCCCGCTCCCAAGTTTCCCTTTATAGCGTTGCTGGTAAGCGGCGGACACACGCAATTTATGCGCGTCAATGCTTTCGGCAGCTATGAACTGTTGGGAGAAACACTGGACGACGCCGCAGGCGAAGCATTTGACAAAACCGCGCAGTTGTTAGGCGAAGGCTATCCCGGCGGTCCTGCAGTTTCTCGTCTGGCCGAAACAGGCACGCCCGGCGCCATTGAATTGCCGCGTCCGATGCTGCACTCTCCGTCGCTTGACATGAGTTTCTCGGGTCTCAAAACAGCCGTTCTGACCGCCGTCAACGATGCCAAGGATCCCACGGATCTTCAGTTCCGTTCGGATTTGGCTCTGGCGTTTACTGAAGCGGTTGCCGAAGTGCTCACCACCAAGGCCGTCAAAGCCATCAAAACAACCGGCATCAAACAGTTGGTGGTGGCGGGCGGCGTATCCGCCAATAAGACGCTGCGAGCCAGCCTGATCGAAGCCTGCCGCAAACGCGGTGCGCGAGTCTTCTTCCCGCCTCAGCGTTTGTGCACCGACAACGGCGCCATGATTGCCGTGGCCGGCATGATGCGTCTGCAACGCATGACTGAAGAGGAACTTCAAAACGCCCGCCATCGCTGGAGCTTCTCAGCCAAGCCGCGCTGGACGCTTTCTCAAGCCGCCAATCCGGACGCCGTCAATCCGAGACAGCGATTCCGCAATCACTGATACATTTCGGGCCGGAAATTCCGGCCCGTGTCATTTGTATATCCGATTTCCGTGACAACTGCCTAAATCTGCATCACGGACATCAACTCAGAACTCGTCATTGAGCGTGCTGTCGATTCTTGAACCACTTCTCCCAGCCTTCCTGACGCAACTTGCAGGCCGGACACTCGCCACAGCCGTAGCCCCAGTCGTGCAGGACATCGTGGTTACCCATATAGCAAGTGTGCGTCTGAGTGCGTACAAACTCCACAAAGGCGTCACCGCCGAGGTCATGCGCCAGCTGCCAGGTTTCTGCCTTCGTGAGCCACATCAACGGTGTCTCAATCACCACCTGACGGTCAAGTCCCAAAGAGAGTGACACCTGCAGGCTCTTTAATGTGTTGTCGCGGCAGTCGGCGTAGCCCGAGTAGTCTGTTTCACACATGCCGCCCACGAGAACAGAGCCACCGCGGCGATAGGCAATGGCAGAAGCAAACGTGAAAAAAAGAAGATTACGTGCCGGAACGAAAGAGTTGGGCACTCCGTCCTTTTCAAACTCGATTTCGATCTCGCGCGTCAGAGAGCACTCCGAAATCTGGCCCAAGACCTTCATGTCAATCATGTGATCCTGACCGAGACGCCCCTTGGCGTAAGGCAGAACGTCTTCGATGGTCTCTAGGATGTGCTTGCGGCATGTGATTTCAGCCGTGTGGCGCTGGCCGTAGTCAAAACCGACGGTCTCCACTTCCTTGAAATTTTTCAGCGCCCACGCCAAACACGTCGTCGAATCTTGTCCGCCTGAAAAAAGCACCAACGCTTTCTTGTCCGCAAAGCCACCGGCCATTTTGAAGTCCTTTAGAAATCATTGAAACCGAAGGATTCTACGGCGAAACCGCTTTGAGCAGAGACATCATTGCGCTTCTTTGCTACACTTGGATATATCCCATTGATATATCTTTTTTAGACAAAAAAATGAGCAAAACCGCAAAAGTTTTCATGTCCGGCCGTAGCCAGGCCGTGCGGCTGCCGAAGGAATTTCGATTCGACACCAAAGAAGTCTGGATTCGCCGCAATCCGGATACCGGAGAAATTATCCTCAAGCCAAAGCCCGACCTACCCGAAGGCTTCTGTAACAGTCTTCAGCTCTTTATGCACGAAATGGCTCAGCTCAATCGAGAAGAAGGCGAAGAGCTCGAGCCTCTCGAAATTGAACCCCGCGAACCGTGGACGCCGAAGGAACTTTTCAAATGACCTCGTATCTGTTGGACACCAACATTCTCATCGAAGCAGTCCGAGCTGTAGACAATGACCTTCTCTTGAGGTCAAAGACTGCCTTTGGCGCTACTTTCTTCACATCTTCGATCAGTTGGATGGAAATTATGAACGGCGTATATCGATTGACACCCGACGGTGCCATGACAAAAAAAGCCGTTCGTTACCACAAACGTTTCGAGAAACTAACTGAGATCTTACAAATCGAACCTTTTACCAAAGAAGACGCCGAAGTTGCCGCCAAGCTTTACGATCACTCTCGCCGTCTTGGCCGTATGTTGTCGTTTCAAGACGCATCGATTGCCGGTCAGGCACTTTCCCGAAACTTTGTGCTTGTCTCCGGCGATCGCCGAGCCGGCTTCGAGCTTTATGCCGACATGGGGTTGAAATACGAAAACTGGCTCGATCCGATTCATCAGACGCCTCCTTCCACGCTACTCAACGATCTGCTATAGCAAGTAGGCGCCGAATCTCCGTCAGGATTTGGCGCCGATCCACTCATAGACACGCACCGGCACTCGTTTACCTGCAGCAGTCGTCGGTGTGTCGCAACACGATCCCGAGCAAGCACCGCTCATACAGGCCGGCATCGTTTTCGTAAACCGCACTTTTCCTTTGGTTCGCAAAGTCTCCGCCATCATTTCCACCATCTCGAAGGTGGTACGGAACTGTTGCGCGAGTTCCGGTTGTGTAGCCGTTCCATAACGGCGCAGATACTCCTGAATGTCCATCAAAAGGCTCATGCTTTGTCCTTGTGTTGCATGCAAGAAAAAGCCGCATCCGACGGTGAGTCTCGTTTCTGACTATCGGATGCGGCCAGTCAAGTGCTTCAGAGTTTTGTCCTCCGAAGCTTTACGGTTATTTGATTACGAAGGCTGAGCCACAGCGATCGGAATCACCTTCGGACCCTTGCCGCGATTGTTCTTCACGTAGTTGCGCATGAAGACCAACAGAGCGGCAAGCAGGCCGAGCGAAATCACAATGGCCACGGTCGCGTAGAGCGGATCCTGTGCAAACGTGCCAACACGGTAGACGATGGTGGCCGTCGAGTAGCCGAGAACCGTCGTCCAGGCCGCCAGGAACAACGTCCAGGCTGCGCCTGCCTCACGATAAACCGCTGCGATTGCCGCTACGCAAGGCATGTAGAGAAGCACCAGCATCAGGTAGGCAAAAGCAGCCAGTTGAGAACCGAAGAGCTTTTGCATCATGTCGATGGTCGTCACCGTCACTTCCTGCGATTCGGCTGCGGATGCCGTATCCGACAAATCGTCAACGGCGATGCCGAGAGGATCAGTAAAGGCTCCGCCCAGGTCAGCCAGATTGTCAACGATCGTGCCGCCGGCTTCCGAGAGAATGGCACCGAGCGACCAACCTTCGTCAGCTTCTTCTTCAGCAGGTGCGGCAGCGCCTTCGCCGGCAGCTTCCGCATTCTTGTCGCGAGCCATCTGGTCGTAGAGCGAGTTAAGCGTACCGACGACAGCTTCCTTGGCGAAGATGCCGGTGAAGACACCCACGGCCGCCGGCCAGTTTTCCTGTGTCACGCCCATCGGCGAGAGCACCGGAGCGATCGTGTAGCCGATTTCAGAGAGGACCGACTTTTCGGAGTCCTCATTGCCGAACGAACCGTCGGTACCCCAGCTGTTCAAGAAACCCAGTACGGCGCAGATCACAACGATCACTTTGCCGGCACGGTTCAGGAAGGCCTTCAGGCGATCCCACGTACGCATCATGACGCCCTTGACCGTCGGGATGTGGTACGGCGGGATTTCCATCACGAAGGCGGAAACTTCACCGGGCAGCACCACACGCTTGATCAAAAAGCCCGTGATGATGGCTGCAATGATGCCGATCACATAGATGCCGAACACCAGATTCTGACCATTGGTCGGGAAGAACGCCGTCGCAAACAGCACGTAAACAGGCATGCGGGCGCCGCAGCTCATGAAGGGAGCCATCATGATGGTGATGATGCGGTCGGTTGCCTTATCCATCGTGCGGGTAGCCATAATGGCAGGCACGTTGCAGCCAAAGCCCACGATCAGCGGTACGAAGGCTTTGCCGGGCAGGCCCAGAGCGCGCATCACGCGGTCCATCACGAACGCGGCACGAGCCATGTAACCCGAGTCCTCAAGCATGGCGAGGAACAGGAACAGGAAGAAGATCGGCGGAATAAAGGTCGAAACCGTCGTAATACCGCCGCCGATACCGTCGGCGAGCAAAACCTTAAGCCATTCGGGCGTGCCGACTGCCTCAAGCAGGCGACCGAACCCGTCGACAAAGATGCCGGCAAACGTGATGTCGAAGAAGTCGATGAAAGCGCCGCCGAGGTTCTGCGTAAAGAGGAACATCACGTACATGATCGCCAGGAAGATCGGCAGTCCCAACCAGCGGTTCAGGACCACGCGATCGATCTTGTCGGTCATGGTGTTGCTCATTTCGCCGTGTCGAATCAGTGCCTTTTGCGTGATGCGATTGACAAAGTTGTAGCGAGCGTCGGCAACCACGATATCGGCGTCGCCGTCATAAGCGGCGTTCACATCGTCAACAATCTTCTTAACCTTGGCGTAGGCTTCGGCGGGAAGCTTGTCTTCAATGCCCGGAGCGCCTTCAACGAGCTGCAGTGCGAACCATTCAGGACGCTCCACGCCCTCTTTGCGCAATCCTTGAGTAATCGCCTCACGAGCCTTCTCGATACGATCTTCGAACGAAACATTCATCGGAGGCAGCTGCGGATTCTTCAGAAATTCCGCAACCGTCTTTTGAAGTTCACGCACACCCTGCTCGCGCGCTGCCACCAGTCCCACAACAGGGCAACCGAGCGCCTGCTGCAGTGCCTTGAGATCCACCTCAATCTTGTGGTTCTTGGCAATGTCGAGCATATTGACGGCCACGACCATCGGAACGCGCATTTCAATGAGTTGCGCCGTCAGGTAAAGGTTTCGTTCCAGGTTGGAGGCATCAACGATGTTGATCACAGCCTGCGCTTCATCCGTGAGGATGTAGTCGCGGGCGATGCGTTCGTCTTCGCCGGAAGTCGAAGCCGGCGTAATGGAATAAATGCCGGGAAGGTCAACGATCTCAACGTCGTTGCCTTCAAAGCTGTAGCGGCCCGTTTTCTTATCGACGGTGACGCCCGGCCAGTTGCCGACTTCCTGTTTGGAGCCCGTCAGAGCATTAAAAAGCGTCGTTTTGCCGCAATTCGGATTGCCGACAATACAGATGATATTTTTCATTTTGCAATCCCCAACTCAATCCAAGCGCACTTCCATAATGGCGGCTTCGTCCTTTCGAACGCTGATAAAGCTGCCGCGAACGCGAATCTCAACCGGATCGCCCAGCGGAGCCACGCGCACCACCTCAAATGCTGTTCCCGGTGTTGCACCGAGCATCAGCAAACGCCGGCGGTATTCCGGCGCCTTTTTGTCATAGCCGACAATCGTTCCCTTGGTTCCGGGAGAAAGTTCCTTTAACAACATGGTTTGCCTGTCCCTTGTTCCGAGCCGCTTGCTTGTCAGTCGCAATTGAGCGGCTCTCAGTACACGTAAATTTTCTGAGCAACGTCAAAGTTCACGCCGATGCGGCTGTCTCCGACGGCAATCAAAATGCTCTCGTTGACCGCGCCGCTTAACACTCGAACCGAACTGCCCACATGCAATCCAAGCTCATCGAGTCGAGCCGCTTCCGGAGCCGGCAGCTTGACCTTGGCGACGATGCCGGGTTCTTCGATTTTCAGTTGCGTGAGCTTGCGAATTGTTCGTTCTTTGTTCATTGCTTTTGCGTCTGTGGTGGCACCGAAATCGCTCACCGAGCGACCCGAAGTCATCAACGATGGATAAATTCAATGCGAATGATACCTTTTCTCAATATCAATGAGAACGGTTATCAATCAGTATTTTCAACAATGAATCAGCTCCTTAAACGTTGACACTTGTTTCCTGATGTCGCTTAGCAGCGAAGAAGACGACGAGAGAACTTGAAAATTAGCAATTCTCGTTCGCATCAAAAAGTTGATCGTCCCCGCTCAGATTTGAAAAAGAGCCGTGACATCGATGGCCCCGGCTCTTTTTGATTTGCGAATCGGTTTACACCTTCATTGCGTCGTTGTGTGCTTAGAACGTGTGCACAAGACCCACGCCGAAACCGACGCTGTTGTAATCAGCACGGCCCATCAAACCAAATTCTGTGTCGTTGGCACCGAGGTCCTTGTCAAGACCGTCGCCGCCGACCGAGTAGAACGCAGCGCCGTAGAGCGTCGTACGCTTGCTCATGTCATAGGTATAAGCCAGACCGAGAATCGTGGCACTGCCCTCTTCGTCGGACACCGCATCGTTTTCACCCTTGACGTACTGAACGGAAGCGCGCAGCGTGCCCTGTCCAAGCGGAGCCGTGGCGCCGAGCATGAAACTGTCGAAGTTATAAGCGGCGTCAGAGATATCTCCTGCCGCAAATTCGCGCGTCTTGCTCGCGTGCTGATACACAAAGCTCGGACGAACAACTTCAAAGTCGTAAGCAGCGGCCACCGTAAAGGTCCAGGAGTCATCGTTGTCAGCGTTGGCACCCCAATCAGCCAAGCGATCGTACTTGCGCATTTCAGCAATCGCAGCCAAGGCCAGCGGGCCGTTTTCATAGGACACACCCAGACCGTAGTAGTGATCGCGATCCGACCATTTGGCATTGGAGTCGTTATCACCGGTGTTGCCCATCAGAGAAACCTTGAAGCCCTCCATCGGCGTCACTTCGACAACAGCCATGTTGCCGCTTGCAAAATCCTTAGACGCAAAAGCACCGAGACCTGCCACACCGACAAAGGCTTCCATCGGGTCAAAAGCGCAAAGCAAATCAAAGTCGCCGCCGGCACTTGCCAGACCGCCGATGTTGCCGAAGGCAAAATTTACTTTGTCATTGCCGATGCGCAGGTAGGCCTGGCTGTCAAAAAGCACGCTACCTTCAGGATCTGCTCCTGCCATTTCACCCGTGTCCGAGCCGAACTCGTTTTCAAGCGTAAAGCCGACGGTCCAGCCGTTGCCGAGATCTTCTTCACCGGTAATGCCCCAGATGGAATCACCCCAGAAACCGCTTTCCATCGTGAACGAATCTTTGCTTTCCTGGGGTTCCTCACCCCCTGACAGAGAAGCTTGATTCTGGTAGAGCACACCCGTCGAAACCGAACCGTAAAGCGAAACCTGAGCTGCCTGAACCGAGAAGGCGGCGGCGCTCACCGCCATCGCCAGAAGCGTTGTCTTGAATTTGGTCATTTGTTGTCTCTTTAAAAGTAGGAAGAAGCGACGGCAAGAAGCGTTTTTTCCAGATCTATCGAACCGTCTTGAATCGTTGCGAATTGTAATAGGAATTATTCTCATTTCGCAACAGCGTGGAAAAATCAGTCGAAAATCGTTGCCTTTTTGGCAAAAAGGCAAATCGGTTAGACAGTTTTACCTAGCGCGAAGCAGCAAAAAGCCCGCAACGAAACCAAGCTTCGAAGCGGGCCGAAAAATGATGAAAATGCGGACAGCTACGCTTTTTTACGCGGCAGGCGCTTAATCAGCGAAGAGGTATCCATTCGCGATGCACCCATCGCCTGCAGTTCACCGTAGAACTGATCAACCAGTGCAGTCACCGGAAGCGAGGAACCGTTACGTCTGGCTTCGGCCATGGCGATCCCCAAGTCCTTGCGCATCCAGTCGATGGCAAAACCGAAATCGAATTTGTCGTCGACCATCGTTTCGCCTCGATTGGCCATCTGCCAGGAACCTGCCGCCCCTTTTTCGAGCACTTTCAGAACCTTTTTCATATCAAGGCCCGCGTTCATGCCGAAAGCGATCGCCTCAGAAAGGCCCTGAACGGCGCCTGCCAACGCAATCTGGTTGACCATCTTCGCAAGCTGGCCGTTGCCTGCGGGCCCCAGATGCGTCACGTTGCAGGCATAAGCATCGATGACGGGCTTTGCCTTTTCGAACACGTCGGATTCGCCGCCCACCATCACGGTAAGAACACCGTTGACGGCACCGGCCTGGCCACCTGAAACGGGCGCATCCAGGAAGCCCAGCCCACGCTTCTTGCAGACCGCAAAGAGTTCGCACGCAAGATCGGCAGAATCGGTCGTGTGATCCACGAAGACCGCACCCGGCTTCATGCCGGCAAAGGCGCCCGAATCTCCCAACACAACGCTGCGCACGTCATCGTCGTTTCCGAGGCACGCGAACACGAAGTCGGCGTCTTTGACAGCCTCAAACACCGTTTCCTTAAAAGCGGCGCCGTACTCCTGCGACCACTTCTGAGCCTTGGTGATCGTACGGTTATAAACCGTCACCTCAAAGCCCTTTTTGACCAGATGTCCGGCCATGGGATAGCCCATCACGCCGAGCCCCAAAAACGCGCATTTGATCGTCATTTGCTTCTCTCCTTTTCAGCCTTCAACCTGAGCGTATTCGGCCGCCTGATCGCCCCAGTCCCACAAGTCGGACAGCGTCTTTTCGATGGCCTCGTAACGCTCTTCGGTGATGCTGCCTTCGTTTAACAGAGTCTCGTAGCGGTCGCGTACGGAATCGATCTCTTCGAAATACTTCTCAAGCGTCGTCGTTGCAGCCCCTTGCTGCGTGAGCCGCTTGCGGCATTCGGCAAGCCACTTTTCCCGCTCGGCATCATTGAGCGTCTGCGGCGCACAGCGGGCGCGCAGACGAAACAGCAATTCATTGAGGCGTTCATCGTCAAAATAGAGCCTTCCGTCGTGCACCTGTTCGGCGATCGTCTCAAAGTCGAGATTCAAAAGTCCCTGTGCACGAGCCCGATCGGCTTCGCTCACAAAACCGTCGTAGAGCGCCGTTTCGGGATCCTTGGGGCCTTCGCTTTCAAAGCGCGCTTTGTTCTGTTCTTCAAAGATCTGCCATGCCTGCAGCACGGGACCTTCAATCATGCCGTGAAGACGCGTGAGCTTTTCGCCGAAATCAACCACTTGCCGCAGATCAATACCAAAGCGCTCGCAGACCGAACTTGACGCCACACGCAGATCCGCGCAGACAAACGGGCACTCGTTGATGCGCAGTCGACGCAACGCCAGAGGTTCTTCACCTTCTTCTCGCATGAAGGCCGGCGCAAAAGCACGTCGAGCAATCACTTCGGGCGACAGGCTCGTGAGCTGATCGGGATCCTCTCGACAGTCCCAGACGAAGTATTCGTTTTGATTGTCGGGATTTCGAGCAACCGGCATCACAAAGCGCAGGAAACCGCGCTCCTGTCCCGCTCTCGGATCGACCCACAGACAGGGACGACGCGTATCGAGCGCTTCAGCCACCTTGGTTTTGGTGCGATTGTTCAAAGCCCATTGCCACAGCCGCTGCTTTTTCTCAGCAAGGAATCGCGCAAGCGCCACCGTAGCCGACACGTCGCTCGAAGCATCGTGTGCGTGGCTGTGCTCAATGCCGTTGGCTGCCGTCAATTTTTCAAGTTTGAAGGTTTGACGTTCGGGCTTGTCTGGATCGGTGCCGCGCACCTTGGGCCATTCCACGCCCTCGGGGCGAAGCGCCCAGACGGCAAGCACGAACGGGTACAAGTCCCAGCGCGAGCAGCCGTTTCGCCAAACGTGACTGTAGACGTCCAGAAGACTGCGCCAGAAAAGCGCGCGGTTGACCTTGTCGTCAAAGCCGATGCTGTTGTAGCCCACCGAAATGGTTGCGGGCGTGTTGAGTTCCTTAAAGACACGCTTGGCAAAATCAACCTCAGGCATGCCCTTTTCAGCGGCCGTCAGCCGGGCAATTCCTTTAATGATATAGTTCTTTTTCTCTTTTCCTATTCCTTTCAGAGTCAAAGATTTCCATGCATCAGGGATTGCTCCTTTTCCGGCAACAATT
>OGNU01000733.1_pt1 | contig 12970 bp, 17 predicted proteins | sample 1573581 | NCBI WGS metagenome assembly OGNU01 (sample SAMEA2581992, study PRJEB24529) | metagenome | biome: Human gut stool | place: China | collected 2011 | reverse complement strand
ACTTGACATTTTTTGTCAATTGGGATAAAATGTGATTAACAAATAAATCAGGAGCAAGAGGAGAAATGTTATATAAAGTATATGCACTAAATGTAAAAAAGGTAAATCCTGTAATGAGAGCAACTAACGTCTCTATATGTAAAGCAATCGATGATAATATAGAACATTATATAGATTCATTTGCTAATGGGGATGATATGCAATTTACTATGTTATACGATCATCTGTATAATTATTTTAAGAGAAAATTTGAAGTAAACAAGTGTATCTCTGCAGGTGATTATATGATTATAGAGTCAGACAATATACCAATTAGGCCAAACATATGTAACTGGGAGGTATTATGACCTTGTATAATAAAAAGACTACCAGAACATTAGTCTGGTAGTCTCATATCTACACTCTTGAAGTATAGATTGAACCATTGTAAAGCAAATCAATTCGGCTTACACCGTTCACAGGCTTTTGAAAATTAGATCCATCCGCTTGCAGAATTACTTTTGCATATATTTTGTTATCAACTAATGACACAACGCAAGGATATACACCTATTGGGTAAGGATTTGCATCCATCAGTCGACACTGCATCATGCAACAGTTCTGTCCTGCTTCTTCGCCAAGATCAAGAGAATCATTGAGCTGTGCAATCAGATACTGATTTGAACCGTTGATATTTATGTTGTTACTAAGATTGCAATGAATACCATCACCTGCGTTATAACCTCCAGCTATTGCAGTTGAGCAACCATCATTGGTAGCAAACTGATAAACTTTAAAAGGATTATGAGAGAAATTACTGACAATACCGGTTGCGGTTGGTGTAATATTTTTATAAGCATTTCCCTGATAGAAACCAGTTTTAAAAGCATTTACAATTGCGTCTGCAAGTTCCAAACACCCATTTGTGTTTGGATGAACGTTATCACTCTGAAAATTGCCATTGTTTTTCATTACAAAATCTACACCATTCAGAAAAACAGCTTTGTATTTTACACATTTTTTGTAGATGTTTTTTGTAATGAACATTAATTCGTGATTTGAAAAACTATTTTTAAAATTTCCAATACACCCCACATAAACTGTAGCGTTTGGAAAATTTTCTTTTGCTTTTCTAATAAAAGTAGAAATTGCAGTTTCAAGAGTTGAAGCATTTACCCCCTTGTCATTGCACCCCCCACAAACGATTATATTTTTTATTTCATTTTTGTTGCTTATATCTTCAATAGCTTTGTTCAAATAACTCAAAAATGTATTCGTAGTAATTCCAACAAAACCAATAGAGCCTTGAGAATATTTGTGGCATGTGATTCCTGTATAATTTTCAAATAAATCCTGCCAGCTATACCCAGAGCCTACTACTGAACTGACGGCATATGAGTCACCAATTAAGATTGTATCATTGCTTTCTGTAATTTTTTTGAAATTTTTTAGGTCATCTGTCTGTTTGCTTAAAGCATCAATTTCTTCTCTTGCTTCACTGTCTTTTACATAGATTGTTTCATTTGCATCTCTGAAATGAAAATTGTCAAAATATTTTTTTGCCATCTTTTAACCTCTCATATCTGTCTTGACTAAAATAGATTCATTTTTTTCATCATATAATGCACCAAGCATTAAATTTGAATAGTTTAAATCAATCCATGCATTAAACCACTCTCTCAATTCTTTTTCTGATCTCTCCAGAATGTCTTTACTTTCTTTTGCAATTTTTATAATCCAATCCAAGTTCATGTCCTGCATACTTGTTTGAGGGTAATTGTTAAACATGTTTATTCCTCCTTTTAATAAACTAAAAGCAACAAATCATTTGCAAATAATCCTGTGCAATAGTCAATAAATGATTGCTTTCTCAAGCTCATTTCGCTTTCCATCATTTGCTGTGTGGTAGTCACACCGATGTTTCCATGAATACGTCCAGAATGTTCTGTGTTACCTTTTTCTGTGTTTACATCTTTTCGTCCATATGAGAATTCGTTTGTATTTGCTCCTGAAGTGGTAATTTGTGTCTGGTTTCCATATGTCATGATGTCCTGTTCACTAGGATCATACCCGGAAGAATTGAACGCGCTGACTTTCTGCTCATTGGTGTCTGTGCCTGTCTGCTTTGTTGTGCTTCCCTGTCCTGCCGTTTGTTTATTGATGTCAGTTCCTGATAGTTGTGTTTCTCTTGTAATGTTTGGAGAGTCAGTCCAGTTTTCTTGTCGATCATAATTTTCAACTGGGTTGTACTCTAATTTTTCCAGAAGATCATACACTTTTTCTATGCTGTTTTTCCATTTTCTACTCCATGCGGGGATTGCAGTGTTTTTCATAAAATCCCAATCCGAGTATAGAGGTTCACAAGAACCATAAGACAAAATTAGCGAATCAATAAAATTCTGTTTGTCTGCATTTTTTGGAAAATCCATAGCATCAAACAAGGTTTCATCCCAGTTATACAACCCTGCAATGGTCATGGTATAATTAGCCATTTTCATTCACCACCTTAACAGTGTTGTAATTTTTTAATTTAATTGATAAGTTTAATGTGGGGTATAAACGATTTGCTTCATCTACACCCTGTTGCAATGTTTCCAACCAAGTGGTAAGTCTTGTTACACTCTCAACGTCATTTTTTTCCGTTTCAAGCACATTCAGTCGTTCTTTTTTGTCACTTCCTACCGAAGGAATGCCAACTTCTGTATCAAACTGATCCAAAAGTTTTTCAAACGTTTCAATCAGTTCTGGTGCAATAAAGTTGTTTTTCAAATCTTTATTAAAAGAATCCCACAATTCACTTTTTCCGGACTTAAGATCATCAGTTTTTATGCTTGCATCATAAGCAACCGCTGGTTTGCCTGCCTGCACACTATCATAGATTTTTTTCAACGTCTGTGCTCCTGCTTTGTTTTTTGCGGCCATGAGAAATGCAAGTTTTGAATTAAAAATATTCATATCAAATGCACTTGCTACTAATGCAAGTTTGTAAGAATAGTAACCGATGATGTCAAAAATTCCGCATCTGGTAGGCTTTAAATACAAAATTGCACAATCTTTCCCAATTTGCATACCGTCTTTTTCAAGGGAACCAGAATCAGCAAAAGAATGAATTTCTGCCATTGTAGGCTTACAATAAATGTTGTACCCGTATAAAGTGCAAATTTGAGCTACTAACCCATATAAATCTGTGTTAGTAATACAAATGAATCCGGCACCAAGTAAGACAAATTTGAAATAGTCGATGTCAAAAGTAGCATTGTACTTTATATCAAATACCGATGCTACACGCTCATATAGCATGCGATCAAACATGTCTGTATATCTGCTATCTGCTTTGATTCCTGCAGGTTGCCAGTAATTTTGGATTAAATTAATTTTTTCCATTTCTTGTGGTGTCCACATTTTTTTACCTCCTATTCATAATAAAAGCCATTATTTAAAAAATTATTCACAGCATCTTGATCTCCGGAATAACCATTGATAGCCACAGATGCATTTCTGCATTTTAGGTACCCTGATAAAGTGTTTATTTTTCTCCTATCCCCATCTGCATAACCCTCTGTTGGTGGGTATGGTACGATGGAAGAACAAGTGTAAGTATATTGAGCTGCATCTTTACTACTAAGTATTGCAGTAATGGATCCATTTGAACCAATGATAGATGGATCAGGTGTAAGTCCTCCTTTAATGCTTTCTAATCCACTTGTTGTAGCACCAATCACATTTCCAGTCGCCAACTGTAATCCTGTATTAGTTGCAGCATTTAAAATCGTTGATGGATTATTAGTAGCAAATCCAATCTGAATTGGTACTGATAATTTAGTTTGAAAATGAGCTAAATCATTTTGGCCAGAACGCAACCAAACTTCACACAATCCCGACACTGCATCGTAATAGTAATCTGCTGTCAATTGGTCATTAGCGGTTTTTGTAATATCAATCTGTACCACTCCAATAAAAGGAAGCTTTACAAAATACCGACTGAAATTGCTGTTCCAGTACTGAAAATGATACTTGTTATAACGTGAGTTAGTTATCCCTATATCATAAGTAAAATTAACAGATGGTGCATTGATACCACCTATTACATTTGCATTAACTTTTGAATCCCAAAAGCCCAATTTTACGGTGTCAGCTGCATGATAAAAATTTCCGATCGTAATAGGGCACCAGTCTATGCTCAAAATATACTTAAATGGGTCAAAAAACAGTTTGGTAAAAGCATCTTTTAATGCATCCCCCCAACTGCCGTCTGACCACATAAAAGCCAAAAGATTGTCAAGCTGTTCTTGTGTCATGTAATAGAGGGTAATTCCCTCATATGAGGTTGTTCTTACAATGAAATTACCACTGTAACCATTTGGAAATAAACCAACAGGTTCGGAAATGATGGTTGCATCTTTTTTCCAACTATCGTCAGGCAAATACATTGCGTCCGGATATAAAAGACTCTGAATACTTGACCTCTCAATTACGCATGTATAATTACCAATTTCATCTTTATAAGTGGCAAGAACATCCTCCGTGCATGACACCTCAATTTGTGATGCATTAATGGATGTCACATTATTGATAAAATAATAATGATCGTTCCATTTCGCATAGTTGAAATTTAAAAAATCATTTAGATTATAATGCAAAACAAATGTAGGGGACTGAAATGTAGTCCCCCTTTTTAAATCAACAGACACACTGGTTCCCTTAGATGGTCTTGCCGTACTGTTTGATTTCTTTGAAAAATTAAAAAATTCTATATTTATCATTTTATATAAACGTCCTTTCCTTTAACAGCACAACACCAACCAGATGGAATTTTAATCCAGATACAATCATCTTTTTCAATTACATCTTTACAAGTAACCACAGTTCCTTTTTTCAAACATCCATCTGCAAAAGCATGTCGCATTCCGTCAAGCGTGAGTTCATTTCGTGATTTTATGTTTCCTCCTGCTGACCATCTTACATGCAAATGATCCACCTGCACTGTGTAGGTATGACCAACTTTGTAAAAAGATTTTTTTACTTCTGTTTCATCCCACCACCGTCTTACAAGTTTAAGATCAGATCTTCGTGTAACCTTTGAAATTACAACACCTTTACCGGGATTGTTTTTTGTATTATTTTTTCCACCTCTGGATTCAATCATTAATCCATTGCCAACGTAAACAGCGCAATGAGTGATTTTATTTGTTGAAGAACCAAAGAAAAGGCAGTCACCCGGTTCCTGCATTCCAATAGGAATGTTTTTACCTATTTTAGAAAAACCCTGTGCTGTCAATCTTGGTACTTCGTAACCTGCATTATTTGATGCCGCATATAAAGCTCCGGAGCAGTCATAGCCACCTTCACACATGTGTTCAGCACCCCAGACATAAGGTTTTCCTAACAATTTTTTAAAACTGTCAATCAATTCATTAGGTTTCATTTTTCCAGCCTCTCAATCAATGTATTCATTTTTTCAAGAGCAACTGTGTTATTTTTGATAACTTCACTGAGAGTATCAACTTCATTTTTATGCTTCTCATTCAGCTTATCAACTCTTGCATTGGTCTGATCGTACATGTACTTAACAAAGTACGCCATTACACAACAGGCAACGATTGGAAAAACATAGTTTCCTAAAATGGTAAGGAAAGTGTCAGCCATTGCTTATTCCCCCTCTCCCATTACGTAAAGGATTCCGTTGTGTGTGTAGTTATTCCAGTAGTTTTTTCTGGAATGAACATACATGTTCCAATAACCACCAGCACTGTTAAAAGGTGTAGTGTCAGCATAATCAAATTGATACTGTACACCCATCGCTCTACGATCATAAAGTACACCAAGTACATAAGGCAGATTGACTTCTGTTTCTGCCTGTTTTGCATTACCAGTTGAAACGTCCAAAATTGACGGTGTAATCTGTATTGCACTTGGGTCATCGGCTGATTGCCACCAGTTTACAAGTTCTTTATTCTCAATTCGAAGTTCTTTATCGTCAAATACCCACGGCAATACCTGTGTCGTTGAATCAATCCAAAATTCAGAAAGCATCAGCAACCGCTGATTTTCTTTGCGAGTGAATCTCATGATCGGATTGTAACCTGTAATGTTAGCATGATACTTCGCTGATCTCTCCGTAAGTTTTTCAGAATCAAGTTTGATTCTTGCAATCACAAAAGCCATGAAATCTTTTTTGTAGGTGGTCAGCAGCTGATTTCTTGTGTATTTTGTACCATTTTTTGTGTTAAATTCTGCTGTAAGGTCAACTTCTTCTCCCATGCTGGAAAGTCCTGCCATGTAATTTAACATGGTTGCACGTCTTCCTGATTCCCGATCCATTTCAATGTCATTTCTGAACTCAATCATAACAGCCTCATAGAAGCGCATGAATTCTGCTTCACTTGTAAATGCCTGTGCAATCTGATCTCTGAAACGTGTAATGTGACGCTGTAAAACTTTTGTACCGTAAAATTTTAACTCAAGCACTTTTGGCTTGTTGATTTTATACATATCTACGGATTTACCATCGTTCAACTGTGTAGGATTGAGATCTGTGTTCCAATCCTGTGAGACTTCTGCATCCTGTGTCAGTGCTGTGATCTCACGTGTGATTGCACCCCACTGTCCGGAAGTCTGCTCAACTGCTGCCAATTTTCCAGTGTATTTTTCATTTGAAAAATAAGTGTAAGCAAACACCGTACTAAGTGCTTTTAGTGTGTTTTCTACACCAGTTCTTAAAAGTGTTTCTCCGACAGATACAAAAGAACTTGTGTCTGTTGCTGTAAGATTCTCCCGCCCGGTTGCCTGTTTTGCAACCGCATTAATGAGAGTATAGGCATCTTGCGGTGTAAAGTCATTTACTGCCATTTTTTTATTTCCCCTTTCCTAGTTCATAATCTCCATCATACGCTTTGCAATCTGGTCTGCTGTTTCTGGCTGACTATGTTTAGTCTGCAATCCTGTTGCTGCAAGGTTGCCAGCCTGAATCACGTTTGTAAGATTTGTGATAGCATTTAATAAGGCATCATTCTGCTGTGATGGCTGTGTCTGCTGTGTCTGCTGTGTCTGCTGCGCCTGCTGCGCCTGCTGCGCCTGCTGTGTCTGCTGTGTTGACTGTGCTGGCTGCGTCATTTCAAGAATTTCCGATTTTGTAAAACCCGCCTGTGTCAAGGCAATTACATCTTCAATTTTCATTTTTTCTTTTCCTTTCTGCCACGGTTTAAAAAAATAGGAAAGCACTTATGGGTTACCACCCCGTGGCTTCTGCTTCCGGCAGTTGGTTTAGCCTTGCTTTCCTATTTATGATTTTACAACTATTTGAATATTCTGTCAATAAAAAATTTGCAGTTCATATTCTGGTAACTTATTCTATTTGTTATGATAAAATTATAAATATAGTTGTGAAAAGTCCTAAGTTGATTTCTTCCATGTTCTGTATCTTCATAATTATCTTTGCATGATCCAGAAATATGTTCACAAATATAAAGCTTTGCTTCTGATTTATGTTCATAGATTCCATAATTTCCAATCGTGCAAATCAATTTATATTGACGCAAATCTTCTGAATTAACTGCACTTGTATCATCATAAGCAAATTCATTGTCTAATGCCATACTTGCAAATTTGCTTTTTCGGTTGATTGCCTTATAAAGTGCAGTAGTTTCTTTTTTCTCACTGATCGGTGATTTGTTAATCAGAATTATCATTATACCTGCATCCGGCAACAGCGCAAACTCTTGATCTTTCTTTTTCATTCTTTCTAAGTAAGGTAACAAGCCAAACGCATTTATAATAGGATTATCCAAAGTATTACTGTTTGAAGCCAACCACCAACGGAAAGGTTTTTTTCCTTTTAATTCACGATTAGAGCTGATTGTTTCTACGGCGTTAAGAAAAGCCTCTTCCTCTCCATTCATTTTTTTAGCCATTTCTTCTGGGATAAATTCATCGTAAAACCCCTCCGTAAATTCTGAACCTGAAAATCCTCTATTATTTTGCATTGTTGTTAAGGCGAAAGCCTCACCGCGGTATTCAGTATTTCCATCCGGTAATTCTTCCTCTAAAATGATACGATTTTTTTCACCTTTTACAGAACGAAAATAAAAACAATGACCAGAATCAACGTTCACATCAATCCAAGGATTTTTCTTTTCTGCCATGACTGATTCAAGCTGTGTAACAGTTCTACGCATGTAGACTATGCTCTCATTTTTTGAAAAAACATCATTGATAAAATGATTAAAAATCCCGTAGGTTTTTCCAGTTCTTCTTGCACCAATTATAAAAATAAAATTAATCTTATTTTTATCAGCAATCCGTACAAGTTTGGGGACATCTAGCCAACCGTCATTTTGATAAATGTTCATAGAAAATACTCCTTTTTTAAGGGGGGATACAATACCCCCCCTAATTAAATTGTTTACTGAAATTCTCCACTTGTGTTGTTTGAGTTGGAACCCTGCTCATTATATTTTTTGATGCAAGCTTTTTCCAACTGTGCTTTCCAATCTTTATCCAGACTGTATACTGAATTGTAGTATTTATTGTCTTTTCCCTTAGATGACGGAAAAGACAAGAACAACCCATTTTTTCCTTTAATCAATGATAAACCTTTTATGATCAGCACTTCATCTAATTTTAATTCGATAAATGCTTTTGTGTTACTGTTTGCTGATTCATACTTTCTTACTGTGATTTTTACGTTCATGTTTTTCTCCTTTTTAAAGATAAATAATAAAGTTAAATAAAATATATACCAATCCAACAATATACCCAAACAAGGCAAGAGTTAGAAAAAGTAACTTAAGAAAATCTTTGTTTCTCATTATGCCCCCCATTTAAAATAACTTGTGAAGCCCACGTTTATTTTGTGATAAAATTGCAATCAAATGTTTATCAGGATTCCCCAGTCCTGGTGGGGTAGGTCCTGGTGGGTTTCCAGTGTAAATTTGATACCATTTATTTGCATACTCTTTTCTTCTATCAACATGATTTACTGTAGGGTCACGACTAGGTCGTTCATATGCTACCATAAATAAAACAGCTAACTTATCCGGGTTCCAACCCATACTATTTGCCCTGAACTGCTCCGGTGTAATCCCGATCATGTCATAAGTTGCTCCAGATGATAAATAAGGTGTGATAAAGGCTCTTGTTGTATACCATTGATTTCTCAAAGTGAATAGTTCACCATCTAAACATCGACATTGAACTGTACCATTTGTATAAGGACTTAAACCAAGCTGTTGGCAAGCGTCAATCAAATCACTTTTGGGTGTCCATTGGAATATCCCATATCCGCCACCACCTCCTTCTTCTACACGTCCGGGATTGATTCCTGATTCTGCATTTGCATTTCCTGCCAATGCAGAAATTGTACTTATATTGTAACCAAGTCCAGTAAATACAGAGCCAAAAATACTACCATTATTTTGCGTTTCAGCTTCTGTTAATGCTCCTGATCTGCTAATCCATTCTGTCATTCTTTCTCCTTTCTAATCAAAAATAGGTATATCCATTTCAAATTTTAACGGCAATCCAGTCTCTTTATCATAGGGGATTGTATGATCCAATTCATATTCTGTATCAGTTAATCGTATTGCACAACCATACTCTATTCTACTTCCATCCATTTCTATTTTTCTAATTTCTGGAATATTAATGTATTCTGTTTTCATTTTCCATTTTGGTACTTTATCTGGATTGGCTTTTTTAAAGTTATCCTGGAATATTTTTGAATTACTGAAAATAAATCCTTTTTTAAAGTTTGTAATATCATCATTAAGACAATATACTCCATCTTTCGGAACTCCTGCCACTGTAATATGCAGATTACCTTTTTCTCGATAACAATAACGTTTGCTACCATGAGTGATAAATTCTGTGTACTCACCGTCAAAATCAGCGATTCCAAGCCTAAATTCCTCACCATTATATTTTACAAGTCCTACATTTCTTTCTGTACTTATTCTGATTATTTCATCATTGTATGATTTTAATTTTTCCATATCCCATTCATACCCTTTTACGCTGTCTGTGTCAGAATACATCCATTTACCACAGCATGCTCCTAGCTTATACAGATTTTCCTGTGCATATGCAGTAACCCAGCACCCCCATTGAAAAGGAAGAAAGCTATTTCTGCTTTTGTAAAATTTCTCAAGTAATTCCTGTTCCTTATCTTCAGGAATTTCACTTGACCATTCCACCGTCTGAAAATTTTCCTCACAAATTTGTTGAATGATTCGTTGCACCATCATCCCATAGATACCATTAAGCTCCCCCTTTGAAATCATGTAAAGTACAGGATCACTATGTTTTAACGTTGATTTGTTAAAATACAAACTCATTACATAGTTTATTAACCACTTTGGTAAGTAGTCTTTTTCTGCCCGCATAACGCTTGCAACGTCAGCACTATCATAATCATATGAATCAAGAATAATTTGTAAATCTGGGTCAGTAAATGGATAAATTACTATGTCTGCATTTACAATTTTTCCATTATCTAAATTATCAGCAAAAATACTTTTTTGTGTTCGTCCATCAGCATTAGGAAAAACACATGCTTTTGCTTTATGAAATGCCATAGGTGGCATAGGGCATTCCTTTTTTAACCTTACATTTGTAAGACGAATATACCCCGAAAAAGCATAATCTTCTTTTAACTCCAAAATATCTTTTAATGACAAACCATCTGTATAGACGAATTGTGTCATTGGATATTTTCTGTAACAAATGACTGCTGGATAGCTACTCGCAAAATCATAGCACTGCATTTTTTTCGTAACTATACGATTAACATAAAAACGATTTGCGTGAGTATAACCGCCATGATAGCAGTCTAATAGTTGTTTATACTGTTCTAAAGATAACTGCATTTGCAAAAATTTTTTTCGCCATTTCTTATCTTTTCTGCTTTCTGCTCTTGCCTTATTCCGGATAAAACCTGTATTTGTTAAGGGTACGTTTGCTACTGTATATCCTCTGTCTGCAATGTATTTGCGCAAAGCCTTACATAAGGCTATAGTATCAGTACAGACGTAAGCTATTTCTTTTGAAGTCCTGCCAGAATCAGGGGTACGAAATTTTTTATAATCCCATGTCCCTACTGCTTTTGCAGTGGTACCCATGTCTTGACATAAGCGTTCAAGAGATCGCTGTGTTAAAATTTGACTGTCACGAAACTCTATTCCATAATTAGTCCAATCCATGAAGATGTACCTATGCGTTTTTGAAGCAAGACAGCGATCAGGCTCACCCCACTTTGCAAACATATGATTCCTTATGAACATGTAGTCATAAGAGAAGTTGTGAATGTAAAATCTGACCATATGCTCTTTATCTGCATGTAAAGTATCACAGATTCTATCAATAGTTTTAATAAGATCAGAAACATGATTTCCATATATGCAACAATCATCTTCGATTGTAATAGTCCAATCGGTTATAAAGCCAATGTCCTTTTTATCAAAAACAAAAGTCTCACTATCTACTGTGATGATTTTTTCATAAACCGACTGAAAATGACCTGCATTGCTTTTCTTTATAAAATCTCCATCAAATAGTCGCATATAATCATAGTTTTTAAAATATATAACTGGATAATCAGCGACTATCATTTTTTACCTACTTTCCTTTATATTTTAATGCTTCTGCTTCTGATTTAAAACCTAGTGCTTTTGCAATTTCACTTGCTTTACTTCTATCTTGGAGGCCTCTAAATTCATCCAAAATATTTTTTAGTTCACTAATGTCATAACCAGACTTATTTATGATTCTAAGTGCCTGTTTAGATGAATATAATGCAGATAACTCTTGAAATTCAATACTTCTAATGAAATCCGCTAATTCTTGATTAGATTTAAACCTAATACCATAGCGCTCATACATAGTTTGCACTCTTGCAGTCATAACTTCATTCCAACCCTGTACAGTAGAAGTTTTCTCTTTTAAAAGTTTCTGCATAGCAGAAACTTCTGTTCTTGGGAGATGCTTGTAAATGTTCAAGTTTTCCGGTATTCGTTTTGCTCCTCCAAAAAATCTATTAAGAATATTCTGATAATCTGCATAAGCTCCACCTTGTGTAAGACCTTTTGCCTCTAAACGCACCATCCGCTGATTAATCCTCTTTGCTAATTTTCGTCTTAACTGCAACAGTTCAGACGTTGTCAATGTCTTTACATTTACGTTTTGACCGCTTGTTGCAAGTGGGATTTTAGATTGTCTTTTCATTTTGCTATTCCTCAATCACAAAATATAATTAATACATTGCCAACTATTTTAAGATCACGGATAAATATTTCTGTACAATCTAATGTATTTATCTAAGTACGTGTTATATGCTAACATAATATCAAAAATTTTATTGCTTTTCCCAATAACTACACAATCATTCAAACTAATTTTCATTTTAAGACACCATCCTTTCTTAATTTAATCAAAACACATTTTCCTATATAATCATCCAATAATAAAGAACCGGACATAAATTTTTTCGTTGATTTTCCTGCAAACAATTTATCAAACAAATCTTTCCTGTTTGTAAAAAGTAACATATCTGATAGATATATGTTGCTTATTTGTGCAAGTATAGCCTCTTTGCTACTTTCTATGATAATTATTTTATTGTCAAAACACAGCTTACATTTTGCTGATTCATTCTTGCTGTGATTTCTTACTCTAATTACATAGATTGATAAAGTACCATTTTTTGTGTCGTCAAATATATAATGCCCCTTATCAGATGTACGAATTACACTTAACGGGGTAACACCTGTGTTTGTATATTTTACACGCTTCATAATTTTATAGCTCCTTTTTTTCCCTCCTGATTTATTTGTTAATCACATTTTATCCCAATTGACAAAAAATGTCAAGTCTGACTATTTAACATATTGTCAGACAATTTAATAGAATACTTGCTAGCAAAACTCATGCCAATAATGACAGTTTTAGACGCTTGGGGGAAATGTTAACAAATTGTTTACAATTATGCCTTGCCTAGTGT
>OGNU01000730.1_pt1 | contig 13014 bp, 9 predicted proteins | sample 1573581 | NCBI WGS metagenome assembly OGNU01 (sample SAMEA2581992, study PRJEB24529) | metagenome | biome: Human gut stool | place: China | collected 2011 | reverse complement strand
GCTTCTCTGCCAGCAGGGCTTCCTCCACCGTGTGGGCTGAGACACCGATGAGCTTGTCCGGCCCCAGCTTGGCCCGGGCATCCAGCGCCGCCATATCGTCCTGCCCCACATGAACGCCGTCAGCGTCCATGGCCTTGGCGATGTCCACGTTGTCATTGACGATAAAGGGAACGTGCCGCTCCCGGCACAGGGCCTGCAGCTCCTTGGCTTCTTCCAGAAATTTGCCCTCATCCAGAGACTTTTCCCGAAGCTGGATCATGGTGACGCCGCCATCCAGACTCTCCTTGACCACGTCCACCAGCGTCCGACCGTTCAGCCAGTGACGGTCGGTGACGGCATACAGCAGCAGATCTTTGGGATCACATTTCATATTGAACACCTCTGCATCTTTTGAAATCCCGGCGGGCACCGCTCTTGTCTGTCCGGCACAAAGGACCGGATAGACAACAAAATGCGGATATGCCTGAAAGACATATCCGCATTACGAGCTCCATGAGCGTGTCAGCGACGGTATCTCCCTACGTTGGCATTATCCAAATCAGGTTTACGGGTCTGGGCGATACATCCCACTCTCAGCCTGCTTGCGCAAGCTCCCCTATTGACAAAGGGTATCATAGCACTATTCGCCCCGGTTTGCAAGGGATTTTTCCGGATACGGGGGAAATCGGTCAATTTTCCCCGCTCTGCGCGGACTGCACAGAAATTCTGGAGAAAATGCAGTGCGTTTCGCAAAAACTCCGCACATCGAGGACATCTGTCTTTTCGATGACCACCATGAAAAGACCCATTTGTGATCCTGCACGAAGTTCGTTCAGAGGGGTAGACAAGTTTCCGCCGCGGGTGTATATATGTATACAAGTATACAGCAAGCGTATCGCTGGAAAGGAGCCCGCCATGCTTGAATTATCCGCCAAAACCAATCTGCTGGAGGAAAATGACTACCGTTATTCCCTTCAGGATGTGAAGGACCCGGTGCTGTACCGGGACGTATATAACTATGACGAGGTCCCCAAGGTGGCCTTTAACCACCGGCGGGGGCCTACATCCATGCCTGCCGATATCTGGATCACGGACACCTCCTTCCGAGATGGTCAGCAGTCCATGAACCCCTACACGCCGGAGCAGATCGAGCACCTGTTCAAGCTGCTGAGCAAGCTGGGCGGGCCTTACGGCCTGATCCGCCAGACGGAGTTTTTCATTTACAGCAAGCGGGACCGGGAGGCCATCGAACGCTGTCAGGCTTTGGGGCTGCGCTTCCCGGAGATCACCACTTGGATCCGGGCCACCCGGGAGGACTTCCGGATGGTGAAGGACCTTGGCATCAAGGAGACCGGTATTCTGGTGTCGTGCAGCGACTACCACATCTTCAAGAAAATGCAGATGACCCGCCGGCAGGCGTTGGACTACTATCTGGCCACGGTGAAGGACGCCTTTGACGCCGGGGTCATGCCCCGATGCCATCTGGAGGACATCACCCGTGCGGACTTTTACGGCTTCGTGGTGCCCTTCGTCAACGAGCTGATGGAGCTTTCCCACCAGGCCAAGATCCCCGTCCGTATCCGGGCCTGCGACACTATGGGCTACGGCGTCCCCTATACAGAGGTGGCCCTGCCCCGCAGCGTCCCCGGCATTATCTACGGTTTGCAGCACTATTCCGGCGTGGAGAGCGAATATCTGGAATGGCACGGCCACAATGACTTCTACAAGGCCGTTGCCAACGCCGCCACCGCCTGGCTGTACGGCGCCAGCGGCGTGAACTGTTCCATGCTGGGCATCGGTGAGCGCACCGGCAATGTGCCTTTGGAGGCCATGGTGTTTGAATACGCCTCTCTCCGTGGCTCTCTGGACGGCATGGACCCCACCGCCATCACCGAGATCGCCGACTACTTCGAGCACGAGATCGGCTATCACATCCCCCCCATGACGCCCTTTGTGGGTCGGAACTTCAACGTCACCCGTGCAGGCATCCACGCTGACGGGCTTTTGAAGGACGAGGAGATCTACAACATTTTCAATACGGAAAAGCTGCTGGACCGGCCCGCCGCCGTAGCCATCAGCAAAACCTCCGGGCTGGCGGGCATCGCCTACTGGATCAACCAGAACTACCGGCTCCGCAGCGACCACCAGCTCAGCAAGCATGACGCACTGGTGGAAAAGCTGAAAGTCTGGGTGGACGAACAGTATGCCGGAGGCCGCACCACCGCCCTTTCCAATGAAGAACTGGAAGAAAAAATCGCAGAACTGTCCGGCGGCGTGCTGAAGCCCCGCCATTGAGGAGGAACCCACCATGATGAGAGATCACAAGCCCATTTCCATCGCCGATCAGGTTTTCGAAAAGCTGGAACGGGATATTCTGTCCGGTAAATACCCTCAGGGCGAGATTCTGAGCGAGCTGCGGCTGTCCGGCGAGCTAGGCGTCAGCCGCACCCCCATCCGGGAGGCCATCCGCCGCCTGGAGCAGGAGCGCATTTTGGAGGACTCCGGACACGGTCTGGTGGTCATCGGCATCTCCCGGGAGGATATGCTGGATATCTACGAGATCCGCCTTCAGCTGGAGGGGCTGGCCGCAAAGCGGGCCGCCGCCAGCATCACTGACGATGTACTGAGTGAAATGAAGGAGGTCCTGGACCTGCAGCGCTTCTACATTGAAAGCGAAAAGGATCCGGGTGAAAATTCCGATCAGGTCAAAAACCTGGACTCCCGGTTCCATGAATTGCTTTACAACAGCTGCGGCAGCCGTCCCTATGCGGATACGCTGATCTCCCTCCATAAGAAGATCATCAAGTACCGCAAGGCCTCCGTCACCCACCACAGCCGGGCGGTCCACGCCTTAGAGGAGCACACCGCCATCTACGAGGCCCTTGCCGCCCACGATGGGGACCGGGCTGCGGAGGCGTCCCTGCGCCATGTGGAAAACGCCCGGGCCAATCTGGCAGACATCATCCAAAAGGAGGGCTGAACCATGGGAAAGACACTGACAGAAAAGCTGATCGCCGCCCATCTGGTCAGCGGCAGCATGGAGCCGGGAGCTGAGGTGGCCCTGCGCATCGACCAGACCCTGACCCAGGACGCCACCGGCACCATGGCCTATCTGGAATTTGAGTCCATGGGCATTGACCGGGTCAAAACAAAGCGGTCCGTGGCCTATATCGACCACAACACTCTCCAATCCGGCTTTGAAAACGCCGACGACCACCGCTATATCCAGACCGTTGCCGCCAAGCACGGCATCTGGTTCTCCCGCCCCGGCAACGGCATCTGCCACCAGGTGCATCTGGAACGCTTCGGCGTGCCGGGTCAGACCCTCATCGGCTCCGACAGCCACACCCCCACCGGCGGCGGCATCGGCATGCTGGCTTTCGGCGCCGGCGGCATGGACGTGGCCGTGGCCATGGGCGGCGGGGCCTACTACATTACCATGCCCAGGGTCATCAAGGTCGAGCTGACCGGTGCGCTGCGTCCCTTCGTCACCGCCAAGGACATCAGCTTGGAGGTCCTGCGGCTCCTCTCCGTCAAGGGCGGCGTGGGGCATGTGATGGAATGGGGTGGTCCCGGCATCGCCAGGTTATCCGTTCCGGAGCGGGCCACCATCACCAATATGGGTACGGAACTGGGGGCTACCACCTCCATCTTCCCCTCCGATGAAGTGACCCGCGCCTTTTTGAAGGCTCAGGGGCGGGAAGCCGACTTCACCCCCCTCTCCGCCGATCCCGATGCGGCCTATGACCGGGTCATTCACATTGATCTGGACACGCTGGAGCCGCTGATCGCCTGCCCCCACATGCCGGACAATGTGGTCACCGTTCGCAGCCTGAAGGGCACCAAGGTGGACCAGGTGTGCGTGGGCTCCTGCACCAATTCCTCCCTGTACGATATGCTGAAGGCCGCCGCCATGCTGAAAGGCAGGACCGTGTCCCCCTCTGTCAGTATGTCCGTGTCCCCCGGCTCCCGGCAGGTCCTGACCATGCTGGCCAACTGCGGTGCCCTGTCGGACATTCTGGCTTCCGGTGCGCGGCTGCTGGAATGTGCCTGCGGCCCCTGCATCGGCATGGGCTTCTCCCCCAACTCCGGCGGTGTGAGCCTGCGGACCTTCAACCGCAACTTCGAGGGCCGCAGCGGTACGGCGGATGCCAAGGTGTATCTGGTGTCCCCGGAGACCGCCGTGGCCGCCGCCCTCACCGGGGAGATCACCGATCCCCGCGATTTGGGGCTGGACGCTCTCCATGTGGACCTGCCGGAGCGGTTCCTCATTGACGACAGCGCTGTGCTGGCCCCTGCCGCCCCGGAGGATGCGGCCCAATTGGAGGTGCTTCGCGGTCCCAACATCAAGGAATTCCCCCAGGGCAAGCCTGTGGGGGACGCCATCACCGCCAAGCTGACCCTAAAGGTAGGGGATAACATCACCACCGACCACATCATGCCCGCAGGCTCCAAGATTCTGCCCTACCGCTCCAACATCCCCAAGCTGTCCGAGTTCTGCTTCGGCGTGTGCGACAAGGACTTCGCCAAAAAGGCCAAGGAGGCCGGGGAAACCATTCTGGTGGGCGGCAGCAACTACGGGCAGGGCTCCTCAAGAGAACACGCGGCGCTGGTGCCCCTGTACTTAGGTGTCCGGGCAGTCATCGCCAAGAGCTTCGCCCGTATCCACGCCGCCAACCTCATCAACGCCGGTATCCTGCCCCTGACCTTTGCCGACCCCGATGACTATGACGCCTTGACTCAAGGTGAGACCCTGACTCTCACCGGCATCGACGCCGGCCTGGACAGCGGCACCATGACACTTCACGCTGGAAACCGTGAAATCCCCGTCTGCGGCAGCTTCACCAAGCGGCAGGCGGCAATGCTCCGGGCGGGCGGTCTGCTGAATTACACGAAAGAAGGCAATGACTGATGGATCAGAACACATCTATCGAACAGGCGGCGGCGCATTTCCGTGCCTTACTGACTGAGCAGTTAAACCGGCAGGTGCGCATGGCCCAAGGCTCTCCCGCCAAGGACTTTTCCCGTATGGAACACATCGTCATCGGCCTGATCCCCGGCGATGGCATCGGCCCCATCCTCATGGCCCAGGCCCGGCGGGTGCTGGAAAAGCTGCTGGCGGCAGAGCTTGCCTGCGGCCGGGTGGAACTGCGGGACATCGAAGGGCTGACCATCGAAAACCGCACGGCCCAGGGCAAAGCCATTCCCGACGAGGTGCTGGCCGCCATCAAGGACTGCGACGTGCTGCTGAAGGGTCCCACAGAGACCCCCAAGGGCGGTACGCTGGAAAGCGCCAACGTGGCCATGCGCCGGGAGTTGGACCTGTTTGCCAACGTGCGGCCTGTATCCGTCCCGAAGCTGGGCATCGACTGGACCTTCTTCCGGGAGAATACGGAGGGCGAATACGCTCTGGGCAGCCGGGGCGTTGAGGTGCCCGGTATGCTGAGCATGGATTTCAAGGTCACCACAGACGCCGGTACCCGCCGCATCGCCAAGGCCGCCTTTGACTTTGCCCGGGCCAACGGCAAAACCAATGTGGCCATCGTCACCAAGGCCAATATCATGAAAAAGACCGACGGAATGTTCACCCGCATCTGCCATGAGGTTGCGGCAGACTACCCGGAGATCACCGCCGAGGACTGGTACATCGACATTATGACCGCCAATCTGGTGAACCCGGAAATCCGCAGCAGGTTTCAGGTGTTCGTCCTGCCCAATCTGTACGGCGACATCATCACCGACGAGGCCGCCCAGATTCAGGGCGGCGTAGGCACGGCGGGCAGCGCCAACACTGGCAGTCAATATGCTATGTTCGAGGCCGTCCACGGCACCGCCCCCCGGCTCATCGCCGACGGCGAGGGGGACTACGCCAATCCCGCCAGCATTTTGAAGGCGGCAGAGCTGCTGCTGCGGCACATCGCCATGGCGGACAAGGCAGATCAGCTCGCCGCCGCTATGAGCCTCTGCGTGGAAACGGAGCGGCGGGTGGTCATGACCGGCCACCGGGACGGGGCCTCCTGCGCCCAGTTCGTGGATTATCTGCTGGAAAAGCTGTAAAAGCAGCATCCAAACGGTTCACTGTCCATATCGTCAAAATGCGGTCCGCAGATATCTGCGGACCGCATTTTGGTATGTTAGAACAAATCAATCAACATGACAGAAAAACAGCAAAATAGGACACATTCACATTGCTGACTTCCACATATGGCATTTTCAGAAGGAAAACAGAGATGGACTTCCACAGAAACTTCCATCCCAACGGCGGAGGACGCAAAAAGAGAGGGAACCGGTTTCCCGGTTCCCCCTCAAAAGATTTTGGTTTTTGCGGAACTTACTTGTTGAAGTAACGCTTCAGCATGCCCTCCAGAGCCTTGCCGTGGCGAGCCTCGTCGCGGGCCATCTCATGGACGGTGTCGTGAATAGCGTCCAGACCGTTCTTCTTGGCGCAGGCGGCCAGCTCAAACTTGCCGGCAGTAGCACCGTACTCGCAGTCCACACGCCAGGCCAGATTCTTCTCGGTGGAGGCGGTCATGTTGCTCTCCAGGTCGCTGCCCAGCAGCTCGGCGAACTTAGCGGCGTGCTCGGCTTCCTCATAAGCGGCCTTCTCCCAGTAGAGGCCGATCTCGGGATAGCCCTCGCGGTGAGCGATCCGGGCCATGCACAGATACATACCCACCTCGCTGCACTCGCCGTTGAAGTTGGCCATGAGCTGATCGAAGATGTACTTCTTATCCTCCTCGGAGATGTCGGCGTTGTTCTTCACGGTCTCTGCGTAGATGCCGAACTTGTGCTCAGCAGCCAGCTTCAGCTCGCCCTTGACCTCTTCAAACGCATTCTTGGCGTGGCAGACGGGGCACTCGACGGGAGCCTCGGGACCCTCATAAATGTAACCGCAAACCTTGCAGACCCACTTCTTCATAGATGTATCCTCCTTAAATAATTACCTTATCTTTGCTCTTTCCTTGAGCGTTTTTTGCTTTGTGAGTGTAGTATATCAGGAATCGTTTCTATTTGCAAGTTGCAAATGCAACTTTTTAAAAGAACCTAAAATTGTTCACGTTTTGTTAGAGCTATTGAACTGCCCTGGGACTATCCCACACAGATACAGCGGCCGGGGAAGCGATCGCTTCCCCGGCCACACTGGTTGATCTTATTCCTCGTTCCGGGCCTTGGCCTCAGCGATCGCCTTCTCCTGCGCCGCAGGAGGGCAATCCTCATAGCGGACAAAGTGCAGGGTAAAGGTGCCGCGGGACTGAGTCATGGAGCGGAGGTCGATGGCATAGGTGCTCATCTCGCCCATGGGGACCTCAGCGGTGATAACCTGCTCGCCATTGCCGGCAGGGTCCATACCCATGACGCGGCCGCGGCGCTTGTTCAGGTCACCCATGACATCGCCCATGCAGCTGTCAGGCACGGTGACCTTCAGCTCGCCCACAGGCTCCATCAGGCAGGGGTTGGCCTCAGGCAGAGCGGCCTTGTAGGCCAGCTGAGCGGCGGTCTTGAATGCGATTTCGGAGGAGTCAACGGGGTGATAGGAGCCATCATACAGAACGGCCTTCAGATTCACCACCGGATAACCGGCCAGAGGACCGTGGACGCAGGCCTCCCGCAGGCCCTTTTCCACAGCAGGGAAATAGTTCTTGGGCACGGAGCCGCCGAACACTTCCTCAGCGAAGATCATGTCATCCTGCTCGGTCTGGGGCTCGAAGCGGATCCACACGTCACCGAACTGGCCGCTGCCGCCGGTCTGCTTCTTATGACGGCCCTGCTTCTGCACGGTCTTGCGGATCTTCTCACGGTAAGCCACGCGGACAGGGCTCAGCTCCACTTCCACGTTGAAGCGGGTCTTGAGCTTGCTGACCAGCACATCCACCTGCATATCGCCGGCGCCGGAGAGGACCATCTGATGGGTCTCGGCGTTGTTGACCACGGAGAAGGAGGGGTCCTCCTCATTGAGACGGTTCAGGCCCTGAGCCACCTTATCGTCCTGGCCGCGGGTCTTGGGGGCGATGGCCACAGAGTAGCAGGGTTCAGCGAAGGGGATGCCCTTCAGCGCCACAACCTTACGGCTGTCGCACAGGGTATCGCCGGTCTTGACCTTATCCATCTTGGCGATGGCGCCGATATCGCCGCACACCAGCTCCTTGACCTCGGTGGCCTTCTTACCCCGCATGGTATACAGGCGGCCCAGCTTCTCGTTGTCGCCGGTGCGGGCATTGACCATGGTCATATCCGGCGTGATGCTGCCGGAGAGGACCTTCACGAAGGAGTACTTGCCGTACTGGTCAGAAATGGTCTTGAACACGAAAGCCGTGGGCACACCACCGGCGGACACCACGAATTCCTCGGTGGTGCCGTCAGCCAGAGTGGCCTTATGATAGTTGCCCTGCTCGGGAGAGGGCAGCAGCTCCATGATGTTGTCCAGCAGCATCAGGGTGCCCATATCAGCCACGGCGCTGCCGCACAGCACGGGGAACACGCTCAGCTCACGGACGCCCTGACGGAGGCCCTGAGCCATCTCGGCGTAGGTGAAGTCCTCGCCGTTGAAGAAGCGCTCCATGAATTCCTCGCTGGTCTCCGCCACGGATTCCTTCAGCGCATCGTTGAACTCGTTGATGACGGCCACCTTATCCTCAGGCAGCTCGATCTCCACACGCTTGCCGTCCTGCATCTCATAGGCGCGCTTATTCAGGATGTCCATGAGGCCGGTGACTTTCTTGTTTTCGTCCAGCGTAGGCACCACAACGGGAGCGATCTTGTTGCCGAAGCGCTCACGGAGCGCATCAAAGGTGGCGTTATAGTCGCTGTGATCCTCGTCGATCTTGGAGATATAGATAAAGCGGGGCATATTCCGCTCTTCGCAATACTTCCACGCCTTCTCAACGCCCACGGACACACCGTCCTTGGCGGAGGCCACGATGATGGCGGCGTCGGCAGCCCGGAGGGCCTCCATCACTTCGCCGGAAAAGTCGAATGCGCCCGGAGTATCCAGCACGTTGATGCGGCAGCCCTTATAGTCGATAGGTGCCACAGCGGTGGACAGAGAGATCTGACGCTTGACCTCTTCGGGATCATAATCACAAACGGTATTGCCGTCCGCGACTCTGCCCATACGGTCGATGGCGCCGGTCATAAACAGCAGGCTCTCTGCCAGAGAAGTCTTACCGCTGCCGCTGTGACCCAGCAGGCAGACGTTACGGATGTTCTGTACTGAATAGCTCATGTTTGTTCCACTCCTTATGTTGATGCTGTTGACACGGCCCGAACGGGCCGATAAAAGATCTGTCAACCATTGAGACTCACTCAATGTGTTAATTATACCGCTTTTTCACAGGCAATACAATAAGAATTTTGTGAGATCTCACATTTTGGAGGGGTAGGCAAAAAGGGTCGCCTATTTTTGTGGGGTCCCTCAAATATCATTTTCCTTGAAAAAAAAGTCTTTTGGTCCCGGACAGCGCGAAAAAGTACCGGGAGGCAGGGAAAAAGCCTGCCTCCCGGTACTTTATTCTGTCAAGTGTCAATATCGGCCGGTCCAGTCGCTCATCAGCAGCACCGGCAGGGTCCACAGCAGCAAAAACACCGTCAGGGACAGGGGGGTGAGCAAATCGAACTTCCCCAGAGACACCAGATACGCCGTCAGCAAAACGCCGGCGGCGCTGCCCGCCAGGGACAGCCAGGTAGCCCGGCGCACCGCTGTCCGCAGACGGCGGCTGCCCACCACTGCTTCGGCGTAAGGCAGCAGGCCCTCCCGCAGCAGCAGCGCCCGGGGCAGGCCCCGGTCCTCCTCCGCCTCGCTGAGGGCCACCCGGTCCGTCAGCTGCGGATACTCCACCTTGATCTTCTTATAGAATTTCCGCTTCAGCAGCGCCGGGGTGATGTTGGGGTCCCGCACTGCCAGAATCGGCGTGATCCGGCTGCGGTGCAGGGTCCGCAGCGCGTAATCCACATTTTCCGACGCCTCGTACTTCACGGCGAACACCGCCGCCAGCTGATGATCGATGGCCAGGAAAATGCCGGTTTTCAGATTGATGTTGCTTGGCAGGCGCACATCCTGCTTCCGCAGGAAGGAGGCCGTCCCCAACAGGACGGATTCCCCGTGGATCGTGCAGCCAAAGCCGCCCTGCTCATAGAAGCTCAGGTCCTGAGCCGTTTCCCGTGGGGCGTTCTCCCCCACCGCCAGTCCCTCAAAGACCCGCTCCAGGCCGCAGCCCGCCGCACGGGCGGCTGCCGCCGCATAGGCCGACACCTTGCCCAGCTCCTCGCCGTAGACCTTCACGCCGTTGAGCCGAATGGTCCCCGGCGGAAACAGGTCGGTATCCGTCAGGATCATGCCCCGGCGCTTTCCTACCCGGGCCGCGCCGTCCCATCCCGCCACGGCACAGCCGCTTTTCTGCTGTCGGCGGGTCAGCTGAGACCATGGCAGGCTCCAGCACAGCGGCAGGGAACAGGTGGCTCCCGCCGTCAGGATCACGGACCAGTTCCGCAGGAAGTCAATTCCGTGTCCCCGTCCCAAAGAGATCAGGCCCGCGAATACCAGCGCGGCCATAAAAATCACCGGCAGGAACACCGTCTGAAGACGGGAGGCATAATCATCCCGCATGGCGGTGGTGTAAAAGCCCCGCAGGTCTCCCCTCTGCTTGCAGGCACCCCTTGGAGTTTCCGTGACCAAGTAAGGGGGGTGATCGTCCAGCGATGCCAAACGGAAGCTATCATAGCTGCCCCGGCTTTCCCGGCTGATGCCCCACTGGGCAAAGCACAGCGCCAGTCCCGCCGCCGCAGTATAGGGCAGCGCTTCTCCCCGCCCCGGAACAAGCAGCCACAACGCGCAGTCCACCACCGCCGCCAGCACCGCCAACGACACCAGCAGTGCGCTGACGCAGCGTTTTTCACTCAGCTTCCGGATCGCGTACACCGGCACGTGCCAGCACAGCACCAATTCGATCAGCAGACAGGCCAGCATGGCAACGCCTTGGATCTGCCGGTCTCCGGTCCAGAAGGGGACCGTGACGCCGTACTGCTCCGCCGCCATAGCGGCGATAGGCACCAGCGCTGTAAAAAAGGCAAACCCCAGAGACCGGTGACGGCTCTTATAGGCTTCCCGCTCCTCAGACGCGACCTCGCTAAGCTCCGGCTCTTCCCCGATGCTCTCTGCCTCGGTAAGAGGCTTTACCGATTCCTCCGGGGCTTCCATGGAATCGTAGAGCTGCTCCGTTTCCTCCTGCCGCTTCCGGGAGAACAGCCCCCGTTTCGGCTTCAGCAGCGTTTCGTGGTGCTCCTCCATCACGGCCCCTACCGTTGTCCCTACCAGTTCTTCCAGACTCAGGAAGCGGGTAGCCTCCGGCTCCGGGCCGTCATCTGTCCGGAGTTCTTCCTCCGGGTCCGAATCGTCGGCAAGGGGGGCCTCCCCGTCCTGTTCCAGCGCCGCCGCGGCGATCCGTTCCTCCCAGAGGGCCATCGCCGATTTGGGCGTTGGAGATGGGGCCGTCTCTGTCGGCTTAGGGGCGGAAGGCTGTTCAGGAGCCGGTGCCTTGGGCGTATCCGGCTCTGCCGGAGCGGTCTCACGCTCCACCTCTTCCATGATTTTCTGCTGGCGGCTGGAGCCGTACTCCGCCAGAATCTCCTCTAAGGTGTAATCCTCGTCAGACGGCGGCGTATCCCAGGTGCCTGTGCCGTATTCTGTTTTCTCGACATCCTTTGACACCGTGTTCTCTCCAAACTTCTCAGTTCATCCGCTGACGCACGGCCTCATACAGCAGGATCGCTGCCGAGGCGCTGGCGTTCAGGGAATTCAGATCACCCTTCATGGGGATGCTCACCAGAAAATCGCAGTTTTCTGCCACCAAGCGGCTCATGCCGTCGCCCTCGGAGCCGATGACAATGGCCGCCGGGCCCTTGAGATCGGCGTCATAGAGCCGGGTCGTTCCCTCGGCGGCAGTGCCGAACACCCAGACGCCTTGCTTTTTCAGATCCTTCAGCAGGGACGGGATATTGGCCACCCGTGCCACCGGCATATAGCTGACGGCTCCGGCGGAGGTCTTGGCCACAATGGCCGTCAAACCGGCGCTGCGGCGTTTGGGGATGATGACCCCGTGGGCTCCGGCGCACTCGGCGGTGCGGAGGATGGCCCCCAGATTGTGGGGGTCGGAGATCTCGTCGCACACCACGATCAGGGGCGACTCGTTCTTGGCGGCGGCATCTGCCAGAATATCGTCTACACTGACGTACTCCCGCACCGCTGCCAGAGCGATGACGCCCTGATGGGCGTGGGTGCGGCTCATGCCGTCCAGCTTCCGCCGGTCGGCCTCCACCACCACGATGCCCTGGGCCCGTGCCTTGGAGGCGATGTGGCCCAAGGTCTTGTCCGTCTCCCCCTTGGCCAGATAGATCTTATCCATGGCCGTTCCGGCCCGCAGGGCCTCGATCACGGCGTTGCGGCCCTCGATGATGCCGTCCGCCTCTGCCTCCGGCCGTCTCTGTTCGTTGTCTCTCATAGGAATTTTCCTCGCAATGCATACATAATTGGTTTCAGTATACCATACTCTGGCCGGGAGATAAAGCGCCATTCATAGAAATTTTACAGGAAAATTCCCGCCGTTCGCCTTGTGAAGATATCCGAATTGTGATATACTACACGGAAATTAAAGCACTTCTGCGCCCCGCCCGGCGGGGCTGCATGGAAGGAGACCGACATGGATCCCAACAACAAGAAAGACCAGAAAAATAACCAAAACCGCAACCGCAATATGCGGGGGGTGGTGACCCTCATCATCTGGGCGCTGGTGCTGACGGTGGTGTTCAACTATATCAACGCTTACAGCAACAATCTCACCAAGCGGGCCAGCAGCCATGAGATCCCGTACAGCCAGCTCATCGACCTCATTCAGGAGGATCAGGTGGCGGAGCTGAAGATCGAGAACGGCGTCCTGTATGCCACCCCCGTGGACGGCTACGTCTACACCGAGGAGGCCGCCGATAAGAACAAGGAACCCAAGAGCTATACCCAGAGCGAGAAAACGCCTCTGATCCTGTATA
>OGNU01000725.1_pt1 | contig 13092 bp, 14 predicted proteins | sample 1573581 | NCBI WGS metagenome assembly OGNU01 (sample SAMEA2581992, study PRJEB24529) | metagenome | biome: Human gut stool | place: China | collected 2011 | reverse complement strand
GTTCTTCCAATAAGATGGTGTTTGTTCTTTTGTTTCTTCTTACGATTGTGTAATTTGTTGCTGCCATAATTTTTTTGATTTTATTGTTCCACGTGGAACATGTTATACATCTTGTTTTTTCTTACACTACAAAGATACGTATAATTTCTGATTCTGCAAATTTTTCTGTTATCTTATAACTTTTCTTAACGTTTCCATAGCGCGAGCGACAAAAGCAGGGTTCTAGGGCGCTGCCCTAGAGCGTTAGCACCTTGATATCGCCAAAGGCGCACACCACGATCTTTGATCGGGTGCACGCCCTGTCCTTAAGCAGTTTCTGTAGGTAGCGATCTTTACTCTTCAGTTACCTTTACTGCCCTGTAAAATTAAAATAAAATGATCCGCATGGTATAGTCCGTTCGTTACGGACCAGATGTTATCGTGAAACGATAACTGATTGATTGTCTGCATAGTGTGGAGGAAGCTCGGAGAGCTTTCGTAGAGTGAAGGTGTTTCGACACCGGAATGGCCGAGGTCGTTGACCGAGTAAAAATCCGCCGTAGGCGCTACCTAGAGTTACATTTCGAGAACCTCAGCGCAGCGAAGCCTCTAGAACGGACAGTAGGTTCCGTCTTTCAGCGAATAGAGTAGATCTCTTTCTTCTCTCTTTATCTCTCTCCTTTGATTTCGTTTTCTTTGCGTCAGATTTTGTAGCTTATTCATTCTGTTTATTGCTTTTTTTCGGATGATGTCTTCTTCTACATCACCGTGTAGCGGTGCTCCTTCTTCATTTTTCTGTCTTACTAATGCTTCATAGTAATCCTTGTTTACTCCGTTTGCTCCTTTCACCTCGAATCCTTTTACCCACTTAACTCCTTTGTCTTCAGCGTATAGCCATAACAGTTGTCTTTGATCTTCTGTGTACAATTGTGTTTTGTAGTATCTTGGTAGAGGCATATCTGCTCCGTTTCTTGCTCTGTATGTGATAATTGTTTTTTCTTTGTTCCATTCGTGTTTATAAGCCATTCTTTTTGCGTAGTTCGCTCCTAGACCCTTACTACACAGTACTATTCCGATGTAGTCCGGATTGTCTTCGTCTTTTTTTGTCATGTACTTTGACACGTAGTTGATTGTCTTTTCGTTAACATATGATCCGTAGAATCTGTATCCGTCAATCCAATTCTCGAATAACGTCTTTGTAAGTTGCCACTTTGTTTCTCCATGCGTTGCGTAGTATAGTCCATGTATGTGTATACGTCTAGTGTTGGTATGTCCTTTTTCTGTGACACACCAGTGTTTGATTGAGTATCCTTTTTCTTTTCTGATTCTCTCTAGGAATAGTCTTTGTATCTTCGTAATTATCTCATTGTCTTGGCTTCCGTCATTCTTGTATCCGTATTGTTTGCATATGTGTTCGTATCTCTGTGGTGATACAGTTCCTGTGAAGAATACGGCTATCGGTGTTTCTTTGAGTTGTTCGTAGTTTCTGATTCGCCATTCTCTTCTTTTTTTCTTTCTGCATTCAAAGCAGTGTCCGCATTCCACTTCTACGTATCTGAATCTTTCGTCTGTGCACACAGGCGGATTCCACCTGTTCTTTCGATTAGGTAGAAACCGCTTGTTGAGTACTTTTTTGGTGAAGTAACACATATTACTTGTTTGGTTCTTTAATTGCTTTTTCCAGTCTCTTGAGTAGAGCTTCTGCTTGTTTGAACTTACTTAGAGATCCTATTATCTCTGATATTTGATTGATTCCTCCGTAGATCCATTCTCTGAGGTTTTTTTGGTTTTCGTTGTCTAGATGTCCTTTTCCGAGTTCATAGTCTTTTGCGATCTTGTCCACCATAGCCTTTGCTTGTTCTTTTGCCGCTTCAGCAGTCATTCGCCTTGTTATCATCTCGTAGTAGAAGTTCTCCACTTCTTTTTGGATCTTTCTTGCGGTGTTGTAGTTGACGTCTACGATCGAATCTTGTACGGCTCCTTCTTTTTGTAACAACGCTATCTCCGACACTAGTTTTGCCACTCTTTCCTCTTGAGTTTCGTTTAGATACTTTGTGTTCAGCATCTCTTGATTCCAGAGTTCGACTGCTTTCTGTGCATTGGCGTTTGCTTCCGTTACGTTTGCCGCTGCTATATTTTCTTTGCTTAATTGGATTCTGTTTTCAATTTCCTGCCATTTATTTTCAAGATCCTGCCCTTTTGTGTCTACTCCTGCGATTTTGTTTGCTTCTGCCAATGTTTTGGCTGTTTCAGCACTTGCAAGTCTGTTTTGCGCCTCTATCTGCTTTAGTTGTAGTCCCATCGCTTGTTGTTGTAGTGCTGCTTCTACAGGATTCATCTTCGGTCCGCTTGGCTGCATTCCGTCTCCGCCCGCTGTGCTTGCCGCTTGTCCTCCTCCGTTGCCGTACATAAGACCTACGCTTAGCCCTGCTTTTTCCATCTCAGCCCTTTGCGCTCCAAAATTCGTATCTTTCCACATCTGAAGATTCCTTTTGTATTCAGCATCTGCCGCTTGTTGTCCGTAATTATATTGCAGACCCATTCCTTCTTTTTCATACTCCCATGCTTGTTGCATTAGTTTCTGTTTTTCTTTTAAATCATCATCGCCTTTGAATAATCCTCCGATTAGTCCGAGTCCTCCTCCGATTACTCCTCCGAGCGTTGTTCCTAGTCCAGGGATTATGCTTCCGATTGATGCTCCTGTTGTAGCTCCGGATAATATTCCGTTAGCTCCTCTTTTTACGTCTAGTGCCATAATAATTAATTTTTACATTCTTCGCGCTTACTTTTGAAGAAGCGCTACCTATATTTACTTGATATAATATGCTACATGCGTACTGCGCTTTTTTGGCCTTAAAAAGCGGTAATCAATCTTGACTACCGCCCTTTTCGCATGTAGTGTTCGTAGTCATTATTGACTAGTTGTCTCTCGTTGGATTTGGTTCGGTTGTTACTCCTTCGTTTCCATCTTTTTGAGTTGGTGCTTCTGTTGATCCTTCTTTCAGGTATTCCGATAGTTTATATTCGTTTACTCTGTTCATGGCTTTCATCGCTATATCCCACTTGTCTGTTCGGATGTTGCAGTCCGCTCTTACACCCGCTTGTTTGGGTGTGTAGATTAATGGAGCTCCGTCTTTTAATGGTTCGTTTTCATCCATGATTCGTTGGATTTTTTTTATCAATGTTTCACCTTCTTCTTTGTATTCGATCATTCCGTCGAAATTATTTACTCTGATTTTGTTAATATGTTTCATAATTATAAGAATGGAATCTGTTTTGCACTATAGTTACCTCTTCTCGTTATGTTTACGACTGTTTGTACCCAAAAGTTCTGACTGTCGATTGCTGTGTCCGCGAATATCTCGATGTATTTTTGCGGATCGATGTACGTTGTTAAGTCTTTGATCTGATTGTTCTCCACATCATATCTTCTGTTCAGCACCATAAAGTCTAATGTTCCTCCGGTCGCAAAGTCTCCGAATGTTCGGTTGTAATTGGTCATATAATCAATCCATGCGAGCGTTTTGTTTGCTGCTAGGTGTTTTATATTATTGATGACTGGTCCGTTTGCGTATGTCGATGTTTCACCGACCATCTGCTCTTGTATCAGATCTTGATAACCGATTCCGTCAAGTGCTGGTTTATGGATGTCGTCAATTGTTTGTAGATTCAAATCGAAATCGTTACCCTGTGAGTAATCTACCATAGGTGTGATTGCCATTAATCCCATGATGTACCCAGGTTCTTCGCATTGATAGTGAATGTGCCCGTTGTTGATTGGTTTGCCTCCTCTACCGATTGCTGCAATATCTCCAAGTGGTTGACTTCCATAAGCCGTTTCTGTCGCGGATTTTGAGATTACTTCGTCGAATTCGATGTATTGTGTCATTCCTCCAATGAATATAGGTGTTTCCGGTCTTTCGAGGTATTTTCCCGCTGTGTATACTGTTTCCAGCCAATCTTTGTATGTGCCTCCGCTTACCGCGATTCTGTTTAACATGTTGTAAACTTTTTGTTGTAGATTCAGCATGTCCATCGTCAGTTGTCCGTCGCTTACGTCTATCGTCGTTCGATCGGTGATACTTCCTGCTCCTTCGACCCATTCTTTTTTAATCCAGTTGTTGAAGATGTCGCTGTCGTATGTTTTTAACAACATTCCTCCTAGTTTGTTGGGTTGAGCCTGCCTTACGTCTGAGAAAAACTTTACTAGATTATCCGACCCTCCGTTTGTTTCTTTTAATTCATCATCGGTTAGATAAAGTGTTTGGTTTCCTTTTTTGTGTAGGATTACATCTCTTATTTCGTCAAGCACTTTTAAATCATATTGACCCAGGTTTGTTTTCGTATACTTTACGATATCTTTTTCGAATTCGATCCTTGTTATATTAGTTAAGGTTCCTGATGCTTTATCAAGCGTGATTATATTACCTTTTGGGGTATTTGTTAGATCTGCCATTGTCATGATTTTTTCCGCTCCGTCTTTTGTTCCGGTAACTTTTATGTTTTCCCAATAGCCTTGCCAGTTAGTGGATTCGTCGAATGATCCCACGGTTGTAGCGTTGCTTATGAGAACGTTTATGTTGGCTATTGGAATATCATATATATTTGGTCCTACGGAAATCTTTGACAGCCCTCCTCTTATCATGTAGAACTTATCTTCCTGTGTGTTTGCGAAGTAATTCTTGAATATATCAATGTATAAAAGTAGTGGTACTCCGTTTTTGTACACGCCTGAGTTCGCGCCTGTTCCTGTTCTTCTCGACTTACTCCATCCTAGATACTTGTATAGCGCTGATGGTGAGATATTGGTTGACGCATCTGTTGCTTGGCCTTGCGTTTTTGCGAGCATCATCGGTAGCTTAATGTCTGACATTTTCATGCCAATTCCCGTCCGGTTGTTGTGTAGCCAGCTATTGTATAATCGGAATCCTCCGAAGAACATAAAGTGTTGCAGCTTGAATGACCCGAAGAGCGGTCCGAGTGTTGGTTGACTCAGTGTTTTGTTTATTAAGTCTAGATCGATGATATCTCCTTTTTGACAGAGTATCTTACAGAACGGTACGAGCATTCCTACTCCTATCGAGCTTCTGAAGACTGTTGATATGTCATGTGTGGACATGTCGTAGTCTCTCATTGCGACTTTCATCTTGTTATTGTCGCCCAGTGTATTCTTTCCTAAAGTTCTAGTTATTGCCATAATTTATTCCTCCTTTTTTTGTGATTGTTCCCATTCGTCCGCCTCCTTAAGAGTATATACTAGTGCTGCCACTAGGTCCCAATCGGTTGCGTCGATTACTTTTTGGGCTTCTTCTTCTGATTGAAATACTTGCTCAGTAGCCAGGTGATTACCAATAGTAATGATAACTTCATCGCTTTCTGCGTCTTTTTTTCTGATTTTGAATGCTTCTTTTAAATTCATGATTTTTATTTTTTTGAGTTAATATTGATTTTTGTACTGTCGACCGAACTTGTTGTTGTTTGTTCGGTTTTTTGAGTACTGTTTTGGTTGTTTTTGCTCACACTGAGTGACATTGTACAGCTCTGTGCAGTTAATACTGCGGCTATGCTGATAATTGCAGTGCATATTATCTTTATGATTTCGTAGGTTATTTTCTTTTTATCCATCGTTAAATAATTTGGTTTGACGATTGTTCCATTTTTCAAGGTTGATTTTTTCGTAATCGTAAATAGTTCTACATAGTAACCTCCTTTCTTGTCTATTAAATTCATACTCTTTTAATATCTCGTTGTTCCACATCTGATATGCATTATCTTTTGTGTTTTTTTGCATATTCAGATACATGTGCCATTTTAACTCCCGAAATGTATCGAATTTTTGTTCACCATATCTATAGTGCACAATTTTTTTCATTTTCTTTTTCATCTTTTAACATGATTTTGTTGGATTCGATAACGCATACTAGTTCAAATGCATCTGTTGCAGATTCTTTTGCAATTGCTAATGCTTGCTTGTACGTCCACTTGTTTGTTAGTTCTTCCAATAAGATGGTGTTTGTTCTTTTGTTTCTTCTTACGATTGTGTAATTTGTTGCTGCCATAATTTTTTTGATTTTATTGTTCCACGTGGAACATGTTATACATCTTGTTTTTTCTTACACTACAAAGATACGTATAATTTTTGATTCTGCATGTCGAGGGCTCCTACATCCACAACCTCGACGAGTTCTGGGACTACTACCAGGGCAACTGGCGTCTGGACTTCGACCAGAAGCACCGCGGCGACGTTTACGCCACGCACGGTCTGGGTCCCGCCTGCCAGTTGCTCGGCATCCACCGCGGCGACAAGATGAACTACCTGGTGGCGATGGACACCAAGTCGGTGAACGGCCTGAAGGCCGCCCGGGAGAAGATGGGCGTCGATACCTTCGCCAACGGAGACCACACGCTGACGCTCATCAAGACCGAGAAGGGCCGCACGATCCTGCTCGAACACAATGTCTACACGCCCCGTCCTTACAGCCGCATGTACCAGCTGACCGGCACGAAGGGCTTCGCCAACAAATACCCCGTCGAGGGCTATGCGTTCCGTGCCGGACAACTGGCCGGGAGCGGCGTGCCCGACCACGAGAACCTGAGCGAGCACTCCTTCATTCCCGAAGAGGCGAAGGCCGCGCTGATGGAGCAGTACAAGGATCCGATCGTCAGGGACATCGAGGATAAGGCCCGCGAGGTCGGCGGCCACGGCGGCATGGACTTCATCATGGACTACCGGCTGATCTACTGCCTGCGCAACGGCCTGCCGCTGGATCAGGACGTGTACGACGCGGCCGAGTGGTCGTGCATCGGCGCGCTTACGGCCATGTCGCTCGACCACAACAGCGCTCCCGTCGCCGTTCCGGACTTCACGCGCGGAGACTGGAACAAGATCGACGGCTACCGCCACGCCCTGTCCGGGGAGTAGCTGCCGTCGGTCCGGCTTCCGATGCGCCGGAGACGTTCTCCGCAACGCCCGGGAACGAGGCTTCCGTCCCTGCCGCAACGGCTGCGGCAGGGATGTTTTTTCGTGCCTTCGCCGCGGCGCGGACCGGTCGGATGCGCCGCTGGACGGGGAAAGCCGTCTCCGCTGTCCGGATTTTCCCGGCGCGCAGTGCGTACCGACGCGAAAAAAACGTATCTTTGCGGAACGGAAAACCGATTCGGATGCGAAAGTCGTTGTTGCTGTTCTTTGCCTTCGCGGCTTGCTGGCTCTTCTTTTCGGAGGGCGGAGCGGATGCGTCCGCGCTGCATGAAAGCCCCGTGGCCGAGTTCTCGGTCGATGCCGGGTGCGCGGACCAGTGGAGGCTGGAGCGCATCGGCAACTCGGATCTGAACCGGCTCCGCACCCTCCGCGAGACGGAGACCTGCCCGGTCGTCCGCCTCGTGCAGCGCGAAGGGCCGGCATCGGCCGGCCGTGCGGCTCTCCTGCGGGAGGGCGTTCCGTGCGGCAAGTGTCCCGGCGCCCTCCGTTCCGCCTTCACTTTCCCGTTCCGCGACTCCTTCGCCGGACCGTCGGTCGCGGATTTCTACGTTTTCCGCCTGTGCCGGCTCATTATTTAGCGATTCGTGCCTTTCCCTTCTTTTCCCGAAACACGAAACGTCAAATAATGTCATAAAATGGATAAAACGAAAATCTGCGAGGCGATGTACGCCTTGCCCGGAGCGGTTGTGATACGCCGCCGCAAATCCTTTCTGATGCCTGTTCTGCTCGTCGCCGCAGGTATCGCTCTGCTGATTCTGAACCGCTCTTTCAGGGCCGACCTGTCGAACGACCTGCGTTCCGCGATCGTCTTCGTCGGGGCCTCGCTGCTGCTGGCGGGAGTGGCCGTGCTTTTCGCTCGCCTCTTCAGCGCCGGTAATCCCTATTATCCCGCGGGACGCTGTTACCTGCGCTACGAGGAGCTGTTTTTCGAGATTTACGAGAAGACCGCCGTGGCGCGGTGCGTCGAGGAGGGCGGTTTCCGGGAGCTCCTCGGGAAACCGCAGGCCCGCGTTCCGGCCGTGACGGTTTCCATGTACCGTTCGCCCGACGACCGGTTCGTGGCGATGCAGGCCTTCGAATACGCCGATCTGGAATACAAGCCATTGACGCAGGTGCGTATCGTGGACGGAACGTCCGTCTGATGGCCCGGAATCCGCTTCGGCGGCATCCCTGTGCGGAAAGCCGGAACGATCGGCTCTCCCCCGCGGGACGCTGCCGGAGCCGGTGGTCTGAAAATACCCCGCCGCAGATTACTGCGGCGGGGTATTCCGTCAGGCGTTGCGGGTCCGGCGCCTGCTCCGGACCACCTCCGCGACGGCCGGCAACAGGGAGACGAAAACGATCGCGACGATCAGCAGCCTGAGGTTCTGCTGCACGAAAGGCAGGTCCCCGAAGAGATACCCGGCGTAGCAGAACAGCGCGATCCACGCCGCGCCTCCGAGCAGATTGAAGGCCATGAAGCGCGTGTAGTGCATCCGTCCCATTCCGGCGACGAACGGCGCGAACGTGCGCACGATGGGGACGAAGCGGGCGAGGACGATGGTCTTGCCGCCGTATTTCCGGTAAAATGCGTGCGTCTTGTCCAGATGGCTCCGTTTGAAAATCCGGGAGTTTGGGTCGGCGAAGAGTTTTCGGCCGAAGAATCGGCCGATCGTGTAATTGCAGGAGTCGCCCGCGACGGCCGCGGCGAAGAGGATGGCGGCGAGCAGGTGTGCATTCACCGATGTTCCGGGCTGCGCCGCGATGGCGCCCGCCACGAACAGCAGCGAGTCGCCGGGCAGGAACGGCGTGACGACCAGTCCGGTCTCGCAGAAGATGACGGCGAAGAGGATGGCGTAAGTCCACAAATGGTACTCCTGGACGATGCGGAGCAGGTATTGGTCGATATGTAGGATGAAATCCAGCAGAAAATCCATGTTTCGGGTATTGTTTGCGTGAATGAATACGGAAGACCCGCCGGGCGCCGGCGGGACGGGGTGTGCCGCACCGGATTCCGGTCGGATTCCGGCGGCGGGAGGGTCCGGAGGCTAAATCCGGATACGCTCCAGGGTGTAGATGTAATACCGCGGAGGTTTCGGGGCCGGCCCCGTTCCGTTTCCGCGTTTTCCGCGGAACGGTCCGGATGCGGCGTTCCGGGGGACGATGCCGGGGCGTAGCGCCGGGAGAAGCGGATTCCGGAATCCGGGAAGGGTGCGTATCCGGGACGGAGGCGGGACGGTTTCGGCCGCGGCGGCCAGTCCGCACCGCGGTGCGCCGCACGTTTCGCGGACCGTTGCCGCCTCACGGTCCTCTTCCGCCGGGATGCGGAGCTCCGTGCGGACGTAAGGTCCTCCTGCCGCGGCCTTATTGCCGGACAGGACCGTTCCTCCCGCCAGCAGCAGGATGCCCAGCAGCGTATGGAGCAGGCGTTTTCCCATCGGTCCGTTCGCAATCCGTCGCAAAGATAGGGCTATTCGGGTGAAATCGGGCCGGACGACGGCCGAAATCCGTCTGCGGACTTGCTCTTTTCTCGGATTTGTCCTAATTTTGCCAAAAGAGATTCCGGAAGATGAGAACGTCGCTGCGCATACTCTTTGTCGTGCTGGCCGCCTGCTCGGCGGCCCTGCTGAAGCAGGGCTCCGCCGGAACTGCGGCGGCAGATACCCGGCGTTCGTTCTCGCAGTACTGTTTCGACGCTTCCGGATTTCCGGGCGATTTGGCCACGGAGGCGGTCCGGACCTCCGTTCCCGCGCCTTCGACGCGCGCGCTGCGCAAAAGTCCCGAGACGCGTCAGCGGACCGGCGGCGAAGCGCCGGAGGCTTTCGGGCTCCCGTCGTTCTGCATGGAGCCGGGCCGCCGCCCCTGTAGTGCGGCCGTACGCCTCTTCGCCGGGCGCGGCGCCGTCGTGTCCCATCGTTCCGATTACCTTCGTTTCGGCATCCTGCGGATTTAGCCTTTTTCCTTTCCGATCCGTTTTCCCGTGCGGGTTCCGGCATGACCGGGCGCCGTACGGGCTTTCCGACGTCTCCGCACGGGCCGCTCCGGCCTGCGTGCGGGGCGATTCCGGCCTTCCGCACGCGCTCCGGAGACGGCGTGCTCCGTCCCGTTTCCGGGCGGGGACCCGTCCGGCGGTGCGGCGGGCGGCCGGGCAACAACCATTCGAAAAAAATCCGTAAGATGACACTGACTTATATTATCCGGGAGACGCTGCTGATGATGGGCTTCACGTTCGTCGTGGGGGTGGCGTTCGCCTATGTGCTGAAACTGATGACGCTGTTCTTCTCCTACCTGAATGGCGAGGACCTGCCCTCGCTGGTCCGGCGGAGCCGGATCTGGGGACGGGCCTACCGTATGGAGGTCGCACACTCCTACCGCTACATCCGTTCCTTCGTGGGCGACGAGCGTTCTGTGCGCGAAATGCCGATGGACCCTGCGACGGAGGAAGAGTCGATTCACGGCATGAACGGCCTGACGGAGTACCATTTCGGCAACCCCGAAACGCCTGAACGGGGATATGCAAACCGTTAAATCACGCTTTTTCAGTCATGGAAAAATTCGATCTGAACAACATATTCCAGGGCATCTCGACCCTGTTGCAGTCCGATCCGGCGATCATGTACGCGCGCATCGGACTGATCCTGCTCGGCATCCTGCTGGTCTATCTGGGCCGCAGGGGCGTTCTCGAACCGCTGGTGATGATCCCCATGGGGCTGGGCATGGCCGCCGTGAACGCCGGCGTGCTGATCTTTCCCGGCGGCACGCCGGGAAACCTCTTTCTCGATCCGATGGTCACGGACACCGACGCGCTGATGAACATCCTGCAGATCGACTTCTTGCAGCCGGTCTATACCTTCACCTTCAGCAACGGCCTGATAGCCTGTCTGATCTTTATGGGCATCGGAACGATGCTCGACATCAATTTCCTGCTGGCCAAGCCGTTGCAGAGCATGTTCCTCGCGCTGTGCGCCGAGCTGGGGACCTTCGCCGTCGTGCCGATCGCCTACGCCATGGGGCTGAGCCCGAGCGACAGCGCCTCGATCGCCATGGTGGGCGGAGCGGACGGGCCGATGGTGCTCTTCGCGTCGCTCAACCTCTCGAAGGAGATTTTCGTGCCGATCACCGTCGTCGCCTACCTCTATCTGGGCCTTACCTACGGAGGCTATCCCTATCTGGTGCGGGCGATGGTTCCCAAGCGCCTGCGGGCCATCCGGATGAAGCCGCCCAAAAAAGCGCCCAAGCAGTACGGTCCCGCGACGAAGATTTCGTTCGCCGTCGTGATGTGCGTCATCCTGTGCCTGCTCTTTCCGGTGGCCGCACCGCTCTTCTTCTCGCTTTTCATCGGCATCGTCATCAAGGAGTCGGGGCTCAGACACGTGAACGACTTCATCAGCGGGCCGATGCTCTACGGTTCGACCTTCTTCCTGGGCATTCTGCTGGGCATTCTCTGCGACGCCCACACGCTGCTCGATCCCGCGGTGCTCAAACTGCTCGTGCTGGGCATCCTCGCCCTGCTGATTTCGGGCATCGGCGGCATATTGGGCGGTTATGCCATGTATTTCCTCAAACGGGGCAACTTCAACCCCGTCATCGGCATCGCCGCCGTGAGCTGCGTGCCCACGACGGCCAAGGTCGCCCAGAAGATCGTCTCGCACGACAACCCCACGTCGTTCGTCCTGGCCGATGCGCTCGGCGCCAATATCACGGGCGTCATCACCTCGGCCATTATCGCCGCGATCTACGTGACCGTCGTCCCGCTGCTGTAAAATCCGACGAAACCCCTACATCATCAATATTCATCCGCGAGGCGGGGCCTGATTTCGGGCCCCGCCTTTTCCACCCGACGGACAGCCGAAAAAACCGCCTCCCTGTACGGCGGGAGAAAGACGACAACCCGAAAATTCGTCGGACAACCTGCCGCGCCCAGCCATCCGCAAGCCGAAGTCTCCGCCTCGCGAAAAATCGGGAAGAAGAACGGGCGGCGGATGCGCCGTAGACACTCCGCCCCGGCAATCGCAAAATAAATTTGCATCGCACCCGGCTTATTCGTATCTTTGGCTGCGCCGAAGATACTGCCGCACGGCAATGTTCAAATAAATTTGACATTGCACTCACTTATTCGTATCTTTGTCCGATTATATGCTTCATACCCTAAGACGATCCGCATGAAACGTTACAACCGTTGGAACAACATCGTGGGATGGGCAGTCTTCGCCGTCGCGGCGCTGACCTACCTGGCCACCATGGAACCTTCGGCAAGCCTCTGGGACTGCTCGGAGTTCATTGCCACCTCCTACAAGCTCGAAGTGGGACATCCGCCCGGAGCCCCGCTGTTCATGATGATGGCGCGTCTGGCCACGATGCTGGCACCCTCGACCGAGTACGTGCCGCTGATGGTCAACGCCATGAACTCGCTGGCGAGCGCCTTCTGCATCCTGTTCATGTTCTGGACGGTCACCCACCTCGGCCGCCGCATCTACTCGGCGCAGGGCCGCGAGCTGACCGACGCCAACATGTGGACCGTACTGGGTGCGGGCGCCGTCGGCGCGCTGGCCTACACCTTCACCGACACCTTCTGGTTCTCGGCCTACGAGGGCGAGGTCTACGCCCTCTCGTCGATGTTCACGGCGCTCGTGGTGTGGCTCATGCTCAAATGGGAAGACCAGGCCGACGAACCCCACGCGACGAGGTGGCTGATCCTGATCGCCTACCTCATGGGACTCTCGATCGGCATTCACATCCTCAATCTGCTGACCGTTCCGGCACTGGTCTACATCTACTATTTCCGCAAATACGCGACCGTGACCTTCAAGGGATTCTGCATCGCATCGGTCATCGCGCTGGCGATCCTCTGGTTCATCAACGGACTGATTATCCCCTACACGGTCTACATCGGGGCGATGGTCGACGTACTGTTCGTCAATACGTTCGGCCTGCCGGTCAACTCGGGCATCGCCGTCTTCGCACTGTCGCTCTTCGCCCTGCTCGGGTGGAGCGTGTGGTACACCCACCGCCGTGGCCGCGTGGTGTGGAACACGCTGCTGCTGGCCACCACGATGATCCTGCTGGGATACAGTTCCTACGCTACGGTCACGATCCGCGCGGCGGCCAATCCTCCGATGAACAGCAACGACCCGTCGAATCCCCATGCGCTCTTC
>OGNU01000722.1_pt1 | contig 13163 bp, 8 predicted proteins | sample 1573581 | NCBI WGS metagenome assembly OGNU01 (sample SAMEA2581992, study PRJEB24529) | metagenome | biome: Human gut stool | place: China | collected 2011 | reverse complement strand
ACTCCGACGCATTTATTTGCCTGAATCAAACCTTCCGGTTTCGCTCCGAGTCCAATAGACGCACCGAAGATAGAGCGCGATCTCATCGTTCTTAAATGCAGTATCTAATTGAATCGCAATTGATTCTGGAATATACTTTGCATCGTACCTGCGTTGGTGGCGATAAGGGGATACAGAAAATGGATTCTTACTCCTTGCACCATCAATATCATTCATCGTTTCAAAAAATATGCTCAATGATGACCAGATCCCAATGCGGGTCGCTTCTGCAAACTCCGTTTTCTCAAGGTAATGATAGAAGTCGGCCACGGCAAATTCATCGCAACCGCTCAACGGCAAGGTGCCTTTATCAAGTGACCAGAAATCAAAAAATCGGATGAGATCCATCACATACGACTTGACGGTAGATATCTTTTTCCCTCGTATAAGGCTGATGGCGGCAAAGCTCTTTACTGTTTCTCTGTGTAGTGCCGGAATCCTGTCAAAGTACAATGTGAACATACAACTTCTTTCTGCTGGACTGCGGCGCAAATTACTGCACACCCACTTGTTTTCGTGAAAGTGTATATTGGAGCCAAGTTGTTCGACAAAACAGATATATTCTTTTAACTTTGCTGCACTATAGTTTTCAGCAATGACAGCACTGCTCATATACAACCTTCTTTCTCAATCATATTTACGACGCTTTGGTAGGACTCCAACAGGCGGTATTCTTGTTTGTACTCCAGGTATTCTGAATAATCCGTAATGCTCTCCGACTTATATACCTCTGCCAGCCGGTCTAAAAGTTTCTCCTGTTCCTGTAGAAGACCTTTCCAATATGGAAGATACTGTTTTCCAGTGCATAAGTTGCGGCAATTCACACAATTATAAAGGCTGCATCGGTCCGCGCACGGCCCATCTGCCACCTTCCGAACACAAAATCCAAGTTCCACACGTCGTTGACCAAGGCAAAAATCCGTATACAGGAGCCTACGTTCTTCTTGCGTATAATTTTCAAGCTGTTCGCCGGTCATGATTAACTCAAACTTGCTTCTGAAAAATTCAGTATTTAGCTCTGCCAGTTTTTTCTTACGAACTTCAGCATAATATTTCGCCGCCGTGTCGCTGCATAAGTGCCCCAGCCAATAAGCTAATTCAACAGTAGTCGCTCCGTTTTCAATTAACCTAACAGCCAGGGTTTTACGGAATTGTTTAATGGTGAAGTGCCAGAGTTCTCCATTTTCGTCGCATATATCATACTTTCTGATAATCCCACGGATGCATTTGACAAATGGTTGAGAGTCAATAACTGCTCTCTCATACCCATACCTTCTGCTTCGGAAAATATACGATGTCCCCGCTATTTTTCTTTCCTCAGCATCCTCAATGATATGTTGGGAAAGCCTTCCAGCTATATCTTTGGGTATCATGATCCTGTGGTAGTCCCCAGCTCCGCGTCGATGTCTTGCACTTAGTGTTTTATGCGGAATATATTTCAGTTGGCAGACATTAGGGTATCGAGATTCTTCAATGCAGTCTTCTTCAAGAAGGTACACTTCTTTCAATCTCAGTCCTGTATTCATGAATAAATCGTATAGCAGCCTGTATTGACAGGGCATTTCTTCTCGATGCAAGTCCAATTGCTCCACCACTTCTTCCGGAATGATTTCGGTAGGTGTGTTAAACTGGCGAAGATTGTGAAATGTAACAATATCAAACGGATTGGTGCGCGGCCTTGGCGCTCTAATTTGTGTGTCCCGTTCAGTGCTCATGAGGTAACACATGATCCGTTTTAGACCGTTTACGGATTTTGCAATGTAATATTGAGACAATGGCTCCCCATCATTTTTCCGCATTGCTTCAAGGGCTAAAATCAGTGTCCTGATGTGACCTTCCGTTATATCCGCAAAATATATGACCTCCGGCGCAATATCTGCAAGTGCGTTGATTGCCAGCTTACACGCATCAAAAAGAGGCACATAAACTTTCCCTCTTTGTTCAAATAGATAACAGAAATAATATTTCACCTCAGACCGCAGAGAAGGCCGTTTGATGGCTGTGAAATCAAGTCGTTTGAGCCGTAATACATTCCCATACGGCTCATATAACTTCCAAACATCACGGTAAGGTGTCACTTCTGTAGAATTACCTGCAACGAAAAGTTTCCGTTGGATAATACGTTCCTGCTCCACAGCCTTAAGAAGCATTTCCTTGAATGCTGGATCATATAGCGACAGAGAAGACATTTCGTAATGGAACATTGAAAGCAACAATGCACTATGGGATATCTGTTCTCGCTTCTGAGTAATGGCAGAGGCCATCCTCTGCAAATATGTTTCCAGTAAGCGTATGTCTTTAAGCATATACTCTATCGTAGCAACAACCCCTGCACATCTGGATATTTTTGACAAACTGTGTCCCGTAAGCATGGCCTCTCTTGCGGCTTCGCATTGTTCAGCAGTGAGCGGCTTTGCTTTACTCATTTTCCTCACCACCCCTATGCAGCTTTTCCATGACTGACTTTGCTATGATGGGATTATTATGATTCCTGTAATGATCGATAGATGAAAAGCTCCTCCAGCCGAAGCTTTCCATGATAATGCCATCGGTAATATTGTCTTCTGGATGGAGGGACTGATGTTCAAGAAATTCCATAACTTTTGTGCTGCGCCCATTGTGGGTTCGTATTTTCGCCGCATCGAGCCCGGCACGAGTGGCACACCGCTTTAATATCTTTAGGTAATAATGATAAGACATAGGCAGGCCTTGTCTTTTTCCGGAGTTCAGATTTATAAATAAATACTGACTGAGTTTGCCGCTCTCACTCTCGGCATCCGCCCTTTCAGTCTGGATGTACTTGTCTATAACCTCGCAGGTTTTCTTGGGGAGGGCAACAAGCCTGAGTTTATTTTCTCCATTTCTGGCATTAGCTCGTCCCTTTGACCTTGTTGGCTGTACAAGCTGTTCTATGGCATCATAACTGTCAAGCGTAACGCTAAGAACCTCATCGATTCGAAATCCCTCGAAGGTGAGGCGCAACACCGCTTCATCCCGCAGAGTATTGAAGTTTCTACATAGCAATTCTTTTGTTGCTTTGTCGTACCATTTGGTGTAATCACGACTGGACTTAAGCCTGGCAGCATATCCGTCAATCAAATATCTATACTCCCGTGAATAGATTTGTCCATACAGAAAAGAGCAATTCGCCTGTACGGATTTTTTCTTCCAAAGCATCTCTGTCTGTCGCATATCATCCAGCCAGCCATAAAAACCCGTGATGACTGTGACATACTTTGTTAATGTTGAATATCCCACCGATGACTGTAGTGATAGTACTTTTTCGTCCGCCAAGTTACCAAATACGAGTTCATGTAAGAACTCTCGCACATGGTGATTTGTCGCATTTTCGTATGTGACCTTTCTTGAATCCAACCAGTTCAAAAACGCTACAAGCTTCTTTGCATATTCCTTTCCAGTGCTCGTCTTTCGTATGCTTTTCAGTTCGAGCCATTGGTTGCCAGGGAAAAACGGCATATAATTTTTCGTAATCATATACCGTGTATAATTGGTACTGGCATCCGTCTCGAAACGAAAAACAACTACACGAAATGTTTTTTCTTCCCGCATTATTTTCCTCCTGTTACAATTCACTTGGACTAATCGCCCAAATGCATTATAAAGGTTTCTCTCACAAAACACGATACGGGAGGGACACTCTTACCAGTGTCCCTCCTCTGCATTGTCAATCGTGTGAATCTGTATCGTGTGCACGAGGTTCAGAAAAACCTGTGCCATAACGGGCAGACATGGTGGGCACTACCTTGTGGGGGCCAGTGTAGCGGCTGTCAATGCCGTGATTTTCGTAAACAAGAGGTTGGTGTCCATGCTCCTGTGCTCGGAGGGTTCCGGACACGTTTTCGCTGCATTCCATCACGCTGCCGCCCTGGTCATTCAGACATATAATAGATGGCTTGCAGTTCCCACTTGGACTGCCCTTGAGGGTTGGAGCAACCGATTCATTATATCCAATGCTACCCGCACTGGCGCCTGCCCCAGCAGAAAAACCGGCTACAAAGGTCTGCTGCTTCATCCCCGGCTGTGCGCCCAGCGCGCCAGCTACATCGTGCAGGTCACGCACCTCATCCCGCTGGTTGGCGGCAAAGGCCATGACGCCGTTATAGCCGTCAAAGCCCTCCGCGGCTCCATTTGGCTGTGTTACAAAGGTCTGCATCTGCATATTGGTGGTTGCCATCAACGCGCCTGACACGCCGTTCAGGTCAATGCCCTCGTTGCGCTGGTTCACATGAAATGCCTTTAGGTCAGTGGGTTGGCTGTCCGGCTTTATGAGCCCCGCTTGGATCTTCAGCGCACGCGCCAGCATCTTCGGCAGCTTCTTGCCGCGCTCAAAGGCGCGGCGCAGGATGCCCAGACAGGCGGTTTTCGATAAATAATACTTTAGAGACGGGTACGCTTCCAGTATGCCAGACAGTGAGACGCGGATCGGGCGGCGGGGCGCGGCCCCGGTATTGAGGGGGCGCTTGCCTTCCCGCCATGGAGATCGGAACTCCCAATGACGCTGTCCGAAGAGATCCACGGGAGAGGACAGCAGATCCAAGTGGAAATACGGGATCGAAACCAGTTCGGAGTCCGGCTTGTCCGATCTGCGCTTGGGCGGAGCTCCGCCCCTTTCAGCCGTGTCTAAATCAAGCATCGTCATCTGCCCGGTCGTATCGAATCGGTACATCTATGAGACCTCCTTCTCACTGTTTTCCGTTTCGTCAAATACATCAAATAAAAGCTGGGGCGCGAGTGGCCCGGCAAAGTCAGCAAGGAGAAAGATGCGCTTGCGACGCTGCGCGACGCCACACAATTGCGCGTCCAGACAGCGCCACGCAATAGAAAACATATCGCCTGCCGTGAGATCACCGACATCGGGCCATCCGTAAGGATAGGGGCCTGGGATAAGTTCGTTGGGAAAGCAGATCCGCACGATCTCCTCCAGCACGATCCGAAAGTCCTCATACTTCGGTTTTCCGCTTGAAAAAGCCCCCGGCACGTTCTCCCAACACATCCAGCGCGGCCGTATGTTGACGCTCTCCCGGCCACGGGCTTTCTCTGCCAACCGCATTTCACGCACAATGCGCATCTGCTCCATAAAGAGGCCAGAACGCGCGCCGGCAAGACCTGCCCTTGCGCCAGCAACGGAGAGATCTTGACACGGGCTGCCCCCGCAGATGATGTCCACAGGCGGCAGCTCCGCGCCACGCAGCTTAGTGATGTCGCCTACATGGATCATGCCGGGAAAGCGCAGCTTTGTCACCTCAATGGGAAATGCTTCGATCTCCGACGCCCATACCGGCGTGATGCCGTTGCGGACCGCAGCCAAAGGGAATCCGCCGATACCGTCGAACAGGCTGCCCATGGTGATTTGTGTTAACCAGGTCATATCATCACCCTTTCATTTGATCGCCGCGGCGATGGTTCGGGTGGTGTTGACGGCAGCCTGCGCCGTATAAACGGCGCTCGTAATATTGGCCTTTGTTGTGGTGTCCAAGCCGAAGCTGCCGGCGATACGGGGCACCTCTCCCGCCGAGAGCATCAGCCCCACGCCCATCAGCGCGTGGTCCTTGAACACCATGAGTCCCGCAATGAGGATGGTGGACTGGAGAAAGGCGGTCAGGCACAAGCCGATGACCTGCCGCATCCAGCCCATAAAGCCGTCCAGATAGCCCCGTGGGACACTGAACATATAAAGGCTTCCCACCGCGATTTGGATGAGCAAAATGCCCCCGCGTTTCAGATTGGCGAAAAACACCTTCAGCACCGCGTAGCCCATGAGGATCACGCAAAAAAGGAGCATAATGGGGCTGGTGATGACGCCAAGGCCGAAGTGGGAGCTGTTCACCACATCTGAGAGTGTCTGAATCTCATTGAGCTCCGTTATGATGTCCTGTCCCACCTCACCGATGCTTCGTCCGTAGCCGGTGAGTCCCGCAGAAAAGGTTCCCTGCAGCGACACCGACAAAGCATAGAGCCGGACGGGGACGACGGTGAACAGGCTCACCGCCAGAAAGCCCTTGATGATATTCATCCCGCACTGCTGGAGATTCCCCCTGCCGGTGGAGTATTCGATACCGCACTCAAAGGCGCAGACTACCACGCTGACGGTAAACAGCGCCCACGCAAGGCGGGAGAAGAATAAAATGATGGCGCTGACCCATTCCAGTTCAAAAAGTTCCACGCCCATATTGCCCATGAGGGCAAAGAAGTTGCCGAGAAAGCCCACGATCTGCCCGTAGAACCAATCTACCAACTGATCCAGGACTGTCGCGGCGACAAAATCCCAAATAAATATTTCTGGTCACCTCCTCGAAATGTAGAAAGCCGCCGTCCGGATGGACGACGGCCTTGTTATGGAAGTTTGTTTAATAGTGTTCACGTTGAGATTGGTGGAGAGGTTAGATGCCAATAATGCTCCAAATGTATTTCGGGGCCGTCAGGGTGAAGATGAGGCAGGCAAAGAGGATAGCGGGGCCGGTCCATTCAAATTGACCTCGCTGGCGAAAATCAAAATACGCGCCGCCAAGTTTTACGAAGAACGCGATGGCGAGGATCATATCCAGCGCCGGGAACACCACCTTCTCCACCACAGCCTTGATCTGTTTAGCTGCCTCCGTCCACGTCTGTTCCACAGCGCCCGCCACATCGCCGCCCGCGGCGAGGGCGGAGGTGCAGCAGAGCGCGGTCAGGAGCAGGAGCGCCAACGCCAAAATCATGATTTTTTTGTGTATCAAAATCTCAACCTCCTTGATATGGGGATGCCGCCCCTTGCGGAGCGGCATCCGTTGTTGTTAGCTCTTAATAACCGGTACGGGGCAGGGGCTTGCTGGGAGCATAAATTCTGGTGACCCAGCGGGAGGTCGCCATGATCCACTGCCCGTTGTAGACGCCGCCCGCGTCCGCCTGATTAACGAACTGCGTACCGCCGGTGAGCTTGGCAAGTGCCTTGCAGTCCACGCGAGGGGCTTCCACCTGCCGGAAGTTGGCGGGGACGATGCCGAACGCAGCCATGAACTCCGTCACATACTCGTTGGCGGCAAGTCCCAGCGCCGCGGGGGAAGCGTCCAGCACATAGTTTTTGGATGTGCTCAGGTTATCCGCCAGTGTGCGCCAGGTATCTCTGCTGAGATTTGTGCGGTACACGATCTTATAGTTTCCAGGGGTATTCCACGTGCCAGTATAGATGGTCTGAAGCCGAACCGCCTTGACGGGCAGGGTATCGCGCCAGTAAAAAGATCCCAGCGCCGTGGTGGAGTTGTTGGCAATACCGGCAAAATTGTAGCGGACAAGCTGCCCCGGCATGACCTCCACATAGCCGGTTTTCTTGATGGAAACGTTGGTAGACAGGCTCTTATTGGTCATGCTTGCCTTGACGATCTGACCGGCGTACTCGATCTCCACCTCAATGGGGGTCTTATCCAGCCCGTAAAATTCCGCCGCCTTGGATTCCACGATCTTGTACCGTGCCAGCGGCAGAGGCTTACTCACCGCCAAGCCGTTTTTGTCCGTCTTAATGGTATCCACCAGCCGGTTGGTGCGAGCGTTGTATATCTCAAAGACGGTGTTGGGGATGGGCGTCCCGGCAGGCCAGCCATTCATGGCGTTATAGTCCGCGCTGACCTTCGTCACTTGGATCTGGCCGGTGATGGGGGTATTCTGCCACTCGATTTCCGTGGTTTCGCCGGACTTTACATACACGGTCTTTTTCTGTGTGTCGGGGATATAGCCCTCGTTTTCCAGTTCACGCAGATAGTAGCGGCCATCTTCCAGTCCCTCAAACCGGACATAGCCCCGGTCATCGCTGGTTTCCTGCGCGATGGGATCGTTGCCGCTGTCATAGAGGAGGAAGGTCACGCCGGGGATGCCCTCGCCGGTGACGGCGTTGACCTTGTGGATCAAAATGCCGGAGATGGCCTTGTTGGTGATCTCAAGCGTGGCGGTCTGCCCATCCCTGACCTCGACCCGATGGGGCGTGTCATCCAGACGGTAGCCCTCGGCAGTTTTCAGCTCCGTCACGGTGTACCAGCCGTTTTCCGCTTCGGGGAGATAGATCACGCCGTTTTCATCGGTGGTGCAGGTGCCGACGATCTCGCCATCCATTTTCCGGATCTCGAACTGGACGCCGGGGATGCGCTCTCCGGTTTTTTCGTCCTTCTTAATGACGGTAAGCCCGCCCGCGCGGACATTATAAAAGCGAAGGGTCTGCACCTCGCCCGCCTTGATGAGAATGGATTTCGGCGCGCCGTCCAGCACAAAGCCCTCCACGGTCTTGACCTCCCGCGCTGTAACGGTGGTGCCGGGTTCCAGATCATGGATAACGACGCGGCCATTCTCATCGGTGATGAACTCTCCGTTGCTTCTGCCCACAACAGCGCCGCTGCTGTCGGTCACAAGGAAGGTCACGCCCTTCAGCGGCGTCGTGGTGCCCTCGATATACTTTTCGATCACAAGGGTGGTGCTGGGCGTGTTGGTGAAGTGGAGGGTCTGGGTATCGTTGGGATCAACTACCACGGTCTGGGTGCGGCTGGCCTCGTCGATGGTGTAGCCGGGAATGGTAGCCGTTTCCGTCACCACCAGCGTCCCCACCACGCCATGGATGGTAATTTTGCCGTCCTTGTCGGTGAAGTACAGGCCGTTGCTGCTGATCTGTCCGTTTTCAGCGGGGACGAACGCACCGGTAGAGGTCGTCACCTTGAAGGTCACACCCTGCAAGGGCTTCCCGGTGAGGGAATCCCGCTTGTCGATCACCAGGGTTCCGGCCTTGGAGTTTTTCACGATGACAGTCTGTGTATCGCCGTTTTTGCCGATGACCACGTTTGTGGACGCACGATCCATCACATACCCTGTCGGGGCCTTGATCTCGTTGATGACATAAGCGCCGGGGGCCAGATTGGTGATCGTGATCTCACCCTGCCCATCCGTGGTAAAGATGCCGTTTTGCGTCAGGGTGCTGGAGCCGATCACGCCGTCCAGCCCCACCTCACAGCCAGCGGCAGTGGTCACCCGGAACTCCGCGCCGGGAAGGGGCTGACCGGTGGCGCTGTCCCGCTTCTGGATGATGAGCTTGCCCTTGGGCTGGTTCTTGAAGGTCAGGCTGACCGTGCGGCCCTCCTTGATCTGAACGGTCTGGCTCTGGGTATCAATGATATAGCCGTCTGGAGCCTTCGTTTCCGTCACAATGACGCTCTTGCCGGGTTTCAGGCCGGGGACGCGGATCTCGCCGTGTTCGTCCGTCCGGAAGATGCCGTTGCTGTCGCCGATCAGTGTGCCGTCCGCGTAGGTGATCTTGAATTCCGCGTTGGCGAGGGTCACGCTGGGGTTCACGGAACAGACCTTGCGGATCAGCAGGATGCCGTCCGGGGCGTTGTCAAAGCGGACGGTGACAACACTCTGCTCACCGCTGTCCGCCAGATAGATCGTTTCGGAGGCGTTGATGATGGAGTACCCATCGGCTGGGTCAACCTCCTCCACGATATAGGTGCCGCTTTTCAGGCCCGTCCAGATGGCGGTACCGTTCTTGCCGGTGACCTTCTGCCCGATGGTCGTGCCGCCGGTGCCGGAGGTGCCGCCCAAAAACCGCAGCTGGAAGGTGCAGCCGGGAAGCGCCTCATGGGTCACGCTGTCATACTTCTCAACAACAATGGCATTCAGCGGAGTATTCTGGAAGGTCAGGGTCTTGCTCTCACTGCCGTGGAGGATGATCTTCTGGCTGGAGGGTTCCTTCATCTGGAAACCGGGAGCGGGTTCCACTTCCGTCACGGTGTACGCGCCGGGATAGAGCCGCTTGCCCTGCTCATGGAGCCGGATCTCGCCCTTGGCATCTGTGAGGATCGTTCCGTAGTCGATGGTGCCGGGAGCCTCGGCGGATTCGCCGCTGCTGGTGTAGGTGATGTGGAATTTGGCTCCCTCCACAGGAGCGCTCGCTACGCTGTCCTCCTTGTAGATGGTAAGCTGGGGCATTTTCCGATTTTTGAAAGTGACATTCACCTCGTCACCGGCGTTCAGGCTGACGGTCTGCTCCCTGTCGGCGTTTTTGCTGGGCAGGTAGTACGGTGCGGGAACCGACTTTTCCGTAATTCTGTAACTACCGGGGGCCACGCGGTCCGTCACGGTACCGTCCTCGCCGGTGGTCCAATCGGCGGAAAAATCACTGTCGATGCCCTCTACGGTGAACACGGTGCCGGGGATGGGCTTGGAATCCTCCGCGTCGATTTTGGTGACGGTCAGCCGGGGCATTTTCAGGTTTTCAAATACGAGGTTTTGATCGTCGCCGGGGCCGAGGTAAATGGTCTGGGTCATCTCGCCGCCCACCACATAGGGGGCAGGGACGGATGTTTCCTTTACCTCATAGCTGTCAACAGGGATCGCGGTGAGAACCGCCTTGCCGTCCGGCCCGGTGGTGACGTCCTGATGATAGCCGTAATGGATGCCCTTGATCTCAAAGACCGTGCCGGGGATGGGCTGCTTGGTCTGCTTATCCAGCTTCTGGATGGTCAGATTAGGGAGCTTCTGGTCTTTGGCTGTTACAGTCACGGTGCCGCCGCCATTGACGGTAGCCTGATCCACATGGGCGCAGACGGGGGCGGTCAGCTTGGCGTAGGGGGCGGGGGCGCTGACCTCCACAAAGGCGTACATTCCCTCCGTCACATTGGGGACGGTGATCCTGCCGGACGCGTCCGTGGCCTCCGTGCCGATCAGCTGCCCGTCCCGGAGGACGTGGAATACCGCGCCGGGAAGGGGCACGTTGGCATCGGTCAGCTTGATGAACTGGATCTTTACCTTCGCGTCATTCTCAAAAACGAGAGATACGTCCGTTTTGCCGTCCCAATAGAATTCCTGACGGACTTTGCCGGCGTCCTTGCTCAGAGAGTAGCCGTTGGGCGGCGTCACTTCTTCCGCCACATAGCTGCCGATGGGCATGGTATCCCAAGGCACATCCGTGAGCGCGCCGCCAGCGCCGGTGGTATAGGTGCCGGTGAAATTGTTATCCACGCCGGTGATCTTGATGACTGCTCCGGCAAGACCTCTGGTGGGATCGTCCGCGTCCACCTTGCGGATCTTACCGGTGGCGGTGACGGTGGGAGTATCCGTAAAGGTGATCGTCACGGTGCTGCTGCCGTTGTTTGGCAGGACGACATATTCGGGCCCCGCGTTGTCGATCTCGTAGCCGTTCGGAGCCGCCGTTTCCGTTACGGCGTAGGTTCCGGCGTCCAAGGGAGAGAAGGTATAGGTGCCGTCCGTGCCGGTGACGATGTCCCTGGAGAAGGAGCCATTGGTGGATTCCACATGGAACCGCGCTCCGGCAAGGCCCTTGGTGGGGTTGGTGGCGTCTACCTTCTTGACCACCAGCTTGTACTGCTCGTTTGTGACGGTAAGGCTGCCGATCATAACGCTCTGGACGGTGCTGGCGGGGTGGGCGGCAGAGCCAGCGCCGGTGAAGGAATACTCTTTTACGTCGCAATCGCCCCAAACATCCTGCTTGCCCAGATCCAGGATATATTTCGCCCGATCCCGGAATGTGGCGCCGTCGCAGGTCTGGTCGATGCTGGTATAGCTCGCGCCCTTCAGCGAGTTCCAGACGTACATCAATTCCTCCGCGCAGGCGGTGGCGGGATCACCCAGGGAGCTGTCCTTATACCGCCACACGATGGCCTGCACCCAGGCGTTCATGTACCAGCTATAACCGGAATCCCAGATGTCATCCACGCCAAGGGCGTGGGCCTTGTCCGTGAAGATGCCGAGGGAGTGGGCGTAGTAATAGGCCATCATCATTTTGACGGTAGGATCGGTGACGGGCTTCGGATCGCCCCAGGTCTGGCCGATCAGAGAGGTGCCCATGCCGCCGCCCTTCGTCCCGCAGAAGCCCACGGAGGTCTTTCCGGCCACGCCGTAATACATCTGGTGCATTGTGCATCTGCCAAGGCTGGCAGACTGATAGGAAACACCGCTCATGCCGAACCGCTCCAGCTTGATGGTGTCAGCCCCTGCCGCCAGCGCGGCAGTGGGGAGCAGGCCGAGGACGCAGATCAGGGCCAGCAGCATCGCGGTCACGCGATTTTTCAATGAATGCCATGTCTTTTTCATCGTTATTTGACCTTTCTTTTTAGATTTGCTCATTAGATTTGCTCATAAGAAATGGCCTTCCGGCAATGCTGGAAGGCCATGTGAGTCTGTCGATAAAGCAGAAGATTCTCCGCGACGGTAAGGAAGGGTGTGCGCGGGAAACCCAAGAAGGGTGTCCCGCGCCATTGAAATCCTAAGTTTTCAGAACTTTTATAATGTTCTGAAAACTTGTTCAGCGGGGAGAAAAAACTTTTTCGACACGCTGAAATGGCCTTCCGGCGATGAAGCTGGAAGGCCATGTGAGCATATTGAGTTGCGGATAGGTTATGCGTAGGGATTGTGCGCGTTGGGATCACCGACGAACAGGAAGCAGATCGTTCCGCCCTCATCAGTTGAGATCCCGACGCCGATGGTGTCGCAATCAGGGTCAACCATCGTCTGGAAGTGGCCGGGAGAATTCCGCCAATTCTCTACCGCCCGCCCTGCGATCTCAGAGGCGGGCACATTTGCGAACGCGGTGATGTTCGATCCAAATCCATGGGGATACCCGGAGGCCGCTACCGCCTCGCACTCCACCTTATTCTGGTGGTATGCGACACGCAGGGACGCGCAATGCTGCGCCGCGTCCATCAGAGCCGCGTTGACCGTCAGCTCCGGCACACCGTTTTCCCGGCGTACCTGATTGACCAGCCGGACGATCTCCTGCCGTGCCGCGTCTGTCTGACTGGCGCCGGATTCCGGAATGCTCGCGCCTTGCTTGCCGTCAACTACCGTCAGCGTTAAAGCGGCGGTCTGGCCGTGCTGATCGGTCACGACCACGTCGGATGTGCCGCTGCTGACCGCGATAGCGGTCCAGAAGCCGGAGATATTCTCAACGCGGATGATGTCGGGCCGTGTGGAGACCACGCTTTTTATTTCCTCACTGGGACTGATATTCAAGCCGCTGCGGTCTCCGGGGCGGAGGGTGCTGCCCTTGTAGCTGCTGACGCGGATGCCGGATGCGGCAGGGGCGATCCCCGTGTATGGATGCCCGGTGTCGATTTGGACTCCGGCGTTCC
>OGNU01000714.1_pt1 | contig 13280 bp, 10 predicted proteins | sample 1573581 | NCBI WGS metagenome assembly OGNU01 (sample SAMEA2581992, study PRJEB24529) | metagenome | biome: Human gut stool | place: China | collected 2011 | reverse complement strand
CGGCCTGCCGCCGCAGCGCCTCGGCATTGGCCTCCGGATCGTGCGCCGGGCCGAGCTCCACGCGCCGCGACGCCGAGGCCGCGATCCCCTCGCAGTCCGTATAGGTCAGGCGCAGCTCCCCGGCCGAGACCTCCGCGAGCGCCGTGACGGGAATCACCCGCCGCGTGCGGCTGCGCTCGACCCGGAACGTGAAGGCCCTGTCGTAGTTGCGGAAAACCTCCGCGCCCGGAACGATTCCCTTCATGCGGCGGGGCACGATGCGTCCGCCCTCCGCCGCATTGACGTTCGTGCCGACGAGGCCTCCGGGCGTAACGAAACAGATGCCGTCCCCGGCCGCCAGCGTCCGGCCCTCCGCCGCGTCGAGCCGAAAAGCGCCCCGCTCGACCCGGACGACACGGCCGATGCGCTCGCCCACGGCCTTCGGCGTGTCGAACGACGCCACGCCGGCGCACCGTCCCGCGAAGAAGTATTCGGATTCGCCGCGCGTGAAGCTCTTGGCCGTGTCGGGCGTGAAGTCCGGGACGCTCTCGCCCACGGAGGCCCGTCCGAGACGGGGCCGGGCGGCCAGCGCCTCGTCCGTCGCCCGGCGGTAGAAGGCCACCACGTTGCGGATGTAGTTCACGTCCTTGAGGCGCCCCTCGATCTTGAACGACGTGACGCCCGCATCGAGCAGTTCGCCCAGATGCGCCGACAGATTCATGTCGCGCACCGAGAGCAGGTGCTTCCCCGCGATATAGGTGTGTCCGCGGCCGTCCGTCAGGTCGTAGGTGAGCCGGCAGGGCTGGCTGCATGCGCCGCGGTTGCCGCTGCGCGCGGACATCGACCGCGACAGGAAGCAGCGGCCGCTGTACCCCACGCAGATCGCCCCGTGCACGAAGCACTCCACCTCGGCCCGCGTCGCGCGGCAGATCGCGCGGATTTCGTCGAGCGAAAGGTTCCGCTCCAGAATGACGCGCGCGAACCCCGCCTCGCCCAGGAACCGCGCCCCTTCGGGCGTGCGGTTCGACACCTGCGTCGAGGCATGCAGCTCGACCGGAAGATCCATCCGCCGCAGGGCCATGTCCTGCACGATGAGCGCATCGACCCCCGCGGCGATCAGCTCGCGCGCCTGCCGTTCGGCCTCCTCCAGCTCGTCGTCCCAGAGGAGCGTGTTGAGCGTGGCGTGCACCCGCACGCCGTAGCGGTGGGCGTATCCGACCGCACGGGCGATCTCTTCCGCCGCATTGCCCGCGGCCTGCCGAGCCCCGAACTTCGCGCCGCCCATGTAAACGGCGTCGGCCCCGTAATCCACGGCGGCCACGGCCGAAAGGTAGTCCCTGGCCGGTGCGAGCAACTCGACGGTTTTCCTGCGAAGGCTTTCCATAGATGAAACAAAGGTAAAGTTTTTTCACGAAATTCGGCGCATTCCCGCCCGGAATCGCCGCTTCCGGGACGCGGAAAAGCGAAAGAACGCTCCGGACGGCCGCCGGAAAGAGCCGCGGCGCGCCGCAGGAAAAAATTCGCCGCGCGCACGCGCAACATTGCCCCGAATTTACTATTTTTGCATTCCGTAACGCGCATATTCAAAAACCGAGAGATACTATGCTTACAATCAAGCAAATCCGCGACGACATGCAGGCCGCCGCACGCCGTCTGGCGAAGAAGGGCGTGGACGCCGCGCCCGTCATCGAAAAGATCGTCGCCCTGGACGACCGCCGCAAGGCCATCCAGGTCGAGCTGGACACGACGCTCGCCGCCCAGAACAAGGCCGCCAAGGAGATCGGCGCGCTGATGGGCCAGGGCCGCCGCGACGAGGCCGAGGAGCGCAAGCGCTTCGTGGCCGACCTCAAGGAGAAATCCTCGCGCCTGCAAGCCGAATCGACCGACGTGCAGCAGGAGTTGCAGGCGGCGCTGGTGACGCTCCCGAACTTCCCCGCCGACATCGTGCCCGAAGGCCGGACGGCCGAGGACAACCTCGTGGTGAAGCTCGTGGAGAACTACACCGCCCTGCCCGAGAATCCGCTGCCCCACTGGGAGCTGGCGAAGAAATACGACATCATCGACTTCGATCTGGGCGTGAAGCTCACCGGCGCGGGATTCCCCGTTTACAAGGGCAAGGGCGCACGGTTGCAGCGCGCGCTGATAAACTACTTCCTCGACTGCAACACGCGGGCGGGGTATCTCGAGGTCGAGCCGCCGATCATGGTAAACGAAGCCTCGGGCTTCGGCACGGGCCAGCTGCCCGACAAGGAGGGTCAGATGTACCACGCCACGGTCGATAACTTCTACATGATCCCCACGGCCGAAGTTCCCGTGACGAACATCTACCGCGACGTGATCCTCGACGAGAAGGATTTTCCCGTGAAGATGACCGCCTACACGCCCTGCTTCCGCCGCGAGGCCGGTTCCTACGGCAAGGACGTGCGCGGCCTGAACCGCCTGCACCAGTTCGACAAGGTGGAGATCGTGCAACTGTCGCTGCCGGAGCGTTCGTACGAGGCGCTCGACGGCATGGTGGCCCATGTCGAGGGCATCGTCCGCTCGCTCGGCCTGCCGTACCGCATCCTGCGGCTGTGCGGCGGCGACATGTCCTTCACCTCGGCGCTCACCTACGATTTCGAGGTCTACTCCGAGGCGCAGAAGCGCTGGCTGGAAGTCTCCTCGGTCTCCAACTTCGAGTCGTTCCAGGCCAACCGCCTGAAGCTCCGCTACCGCGACGCCGAGAAGAAGATCCATCTGGCGCACACGCTCAACGGCTCCTCGCTGGCCCTGCCGCGCATCGTGGCCGCACTGCTCGAAAACTTCCAGACGCCCGAAGGCATCCGCATTCCCGAAGCGCTGGTTCCCTACACGGGATTTGATATTATCGAATAAGTTTCATATATTTGTCGGACACAAACACACACTTTAACAATAAATCTTTACAGCAATGGCTTACAAAATCACCGACACCTGCGTCGCTTGCGGAACCTGCATCGGCGAATGCCCCGTCGAGGCCATCTCGGCCGGCGATATCTACGTGATCGACCCGGACAAGTGCATCGACTGCGGCACGTGCGCAGGCGTCTGCCCGAGCGAGGCGATCGTATCGGAGTAACGACGACGACGTAAAATCCGACAACAGCCGCTCCGGGGACCTTCCGGAGCGGCTGTTTTTACGGTCCGCCCCGAAAAACACCGCCATGATCCGCACGATCTGCCTCGCGGCCGCCCTGCTCGCGGCGGCCTGCACCCGCCCGACGGATGACCTGGAACACCGCCTCGACGAGGCGCTGAAGGGCCGCCGCGCCCGGATCGGCGTCGCCGTCCGCACACCCGACGGCCGCACGATCCGCCGCGGAGACGTTCCGCTGCCGCTGCTGAGCGTCTTCAAGGTTCCCGTGGCCCTGGCCGCCCTCGACCGTGCCGCACGCGAACGCATGCCCCTCTCGGCTCCGTTCGACGTAGGTCCCGAACGGCTCGACGGCAATACGTACAGCCCGATGCGCGACTCGCTGCCGCCCGAAGGAGGCACGGTGACGCTCGCCGGCCTGATCCGGTACAGCATTTCGCTGAGCGACAACATCGCCTGCGACCGGCTGCTTGATTTCGCCGGAGGCCCCGCAGCCGTGGAGGAGTACCTCCGCGGGGCGGGCATCGGAGGATTCCGCATCGCGGCCTCCGAACGCACGATGCACCGCGCGACGGAAAACCAGCGCCTCAACACGGCCCCGCCGTCGGCCGTCTGCGAACTCTTCGCCCGCCTGCTGCGGGGCGGACTGCTCCCCGCGGAATACGACGCACTGCTCCGCAGCGCACTGGAGGAGGCCCCGACCGGAGCGAACAAGCTCCGTGCGGGACTGCCCGGCAACGTCCGCCTCGGCCACAAGACCGGCTCCTCGGACCGCACGGCCGAAGGCGTGCGCATCGCCGACAACGACGCGGGCTACGTCCTGCTGCCCGACAGCCGGAGCTACTGTGTCGCGGTCTTCGTCACCGACTCCCGCGAGACGGACGGAACGAATGCAGCCATCGCCGCCGAGATCTCCCGTGCGGCCTACGAATGTTTCACCCGAAACGACCCGTAACGAAATGAACGAACTCGAAAAGATGCGGGCGGGATTCTGGCTACACGCCGTCTGTCCGCCCATCGGCGAGGCCCTGCGCCGGACCGAGGAACTGGTCTTCACGCTCAACGCCCTGCCGCCCTCGCGGCGCGAGGAGCGCGAAGCGATTCTGAAACGGCTTTTCGGCCGGGTCGGCCGGAACTGCTGTCTGCACAGCCCGTTCCATTGCGACTTCGGGGAGAGCATCTCCATCGGCGACGACTTCGTGGGGAACTTCGGCCTCACGATCCTCGACGAAGCGCCCGTCACGATCGGCGACCGGGTGCTGATCGGCCCCAACGTGGGTATCTACACCGTGAACCACGCCCTGCTGCCCGACCAGCGGGCCGAAGGAATCATGCGCTCGCTGCCCGTCACGATCGGCAACGACGTCTGGATCGGCGGCCATACGGTCGTAACGCAGGGAGTAACCATCGGCGACGGCACGGTGATCGGCGCAGGAAGCGTCGTGACGCGCGACATCCCCGCCGGGGTCGTCGCCGTGGGCAACCCCTGCCGCGTCGTGCGGCCCGTCACCGAGGCGGACCGCATCGCCGAAGTCTTTTAGGGCAGGCCGCCTATTCGTACAACAGATACTTCGCCCGCAGTGCGGTAAAACGCGCGACGTCCTCCTGCCAGCGGGCGCGGATCTCGGCCAGCGTAATCGGCCCGTAGCGATGGATCGTATCGGCTAGCCAGATGTACCTTTTGAAGAGATTGGATGCCATGATGTTTGTCTTTTTCTGGTACAAAGGTAGCAAGATTATGTGCTGAAATATTGCACATAGTCGGAATTTTCCATGGTATGCCATTTTTTTCAAAAAAGAATGCATGCGCCGGATTTCGGCAGATTACTGGTTGAACTTTGCCGGAGAAAAAATACGGAAATGATGGAACATCTTGAGACGAAGAGGGGCACGAGCCCGAAAACGGAGGTTGATCAGCCATTGGTAAAGAACCCGAAGGAGCCGGCGTGGACCTTGATCGGAGCCATCGAGCAGATCGTGAATTTGGCCATAGAACTGAAACTCGAAACGCCCTTTTCAGAAAAGGCCCATTCGGCGTTGACGTATGTGTCCGAATGCATGTCGCTTGATGAGGAGCAGGCATTGGCCTTTGCCCTCTTTATGGAGAAAAGCACCGATCCGCGGATTCAGATCAGCGATTTTTCCGACCTGATCGGTTGCCGTACGGTGCGGATCATCTCGTTGATGGCCGCAGCCGACCGCCTGGCACAGCGCCACCTCATTTGGCGACTCAAAAAGGAGAACACGCTCTTCTACTCCGTCCCGATGGAGGTCGTGGAGGCCGTCAAGGAAAACCGCGCCTTCGAGCCGGCGCCCATCGACAACCTGACTGTCGAGCAGCTCTTCGACCGCATGGAGAAGATTCTTGACCGGATGAAAGAGGACCGGAATCTGCTGCTCGCCGATCTGGATGCGCTGGTGGCAGCCAATCCGGAATTGCCGTTCTGTCAGACGCTCCAAACCTATGATTTGTCGGAAAATGTGGAACGCCTGCTGTTTTACGTCTTCTGTCATCTCTATGTGAACAAGGGCAAGGCATACCTCCGGATGCGGGACTGGCAGGACTATTTTACGGGGGATGAGCAGCGGTTCCTCTCCTGGATGATGAATGCCTCGGATCTCAAACTGTGCGAACGGAAAATCATCGAGCCCTATAACGCAAACGGATTGGAAGATCCGGAGTATTTCCACCTGACTCGCACGGCACGGGAGGCTCTTTTCGTCGGATTGCGTTATGTCGAGCACAAGAGTCGCAAGGGGAGAGATCTGCTCGACTGCACGACCTTTGCCGCCAAGGAGCTCTTCTACAACCCGTCGGTGCAGCGACAGATCGACCGGCTGGGGGAACTCCTCGCCCCCGAACACTTCACCGACATCCAGCAGCGGCTGGAGGCCGGCGGCATGCGCAAGGGCTTTGCCTGCCTTTTCTACGGAGCGCCGGGGACAGGCAAGACCGAGACGGTCTACCAGCTGGCACGTCGCACGGGGCGTGACTTGATGGTTGTCGATGTTTCACAGATCAAGAGTTGCTGGGTCGGCGAAAGCGAGAAGAACATCAAGGAGGCTTTCGATCGTTACCGCGCCTATACCCGTTATTCGAAACCGGCTCCCATCCTGCTCTTCAATGAGGCAGACGCCGTGCTGGGCATCCGCCAGGAGGGGGCCAGTCAAGCCGTGGAGAAGATGGAAAACTCGATCCAGAATATCATCTTGCAGGAGATGGAACAACTGGACGGCATCATGATTGCCACAACCAACCTTACACAGAATCTGGACAAGGCTTTTGAGCGGCGTTTCCTCTACAAGATTGAGTTCGAGAAGCCCTCGGCGGAGGCGAAGATCCGGATCTGGCGGTCGATGATCCCGACACTCGACGAGCGAACGGCAGCCATGCTGGCTGCACGGTACGATTTCAGCGGCGGGCAGATCGAGAACATCGCCCGCAAACGGACGATTGACATAATCCTGCAGGGCGCGGAACCTTCGTTCGAGCAACTCGACGGATACTGCCGCTTGGAAGTGCTTGGGCAGCCAGAGCGGTCGCGGCGCAAAATCGGATTTTGAGTTTGTATTTGGACTGAAGATTTCTTATCTTTGTCGAAAGCATTGGGATGCAAACGAGTGCATGATGACCGCATCGCGGGAGTGACCTTTGAGGAAAATGCTTTGCGTAATGCGCTGATTGTGAACGAGGAATATGCTTGGGTCGGAAATCCGTTTTCCGCTCAAAGGCTAAAGACGAATAAGTCCAAGCTACGGGCAAACCCCTCTGGAATACACTCCAGAGGGGTTTTTCGTGGGTTTTCAGTGGCCAGCGGAGCAAAATTCTGAGTCTTTTCAGAGAAAACGGGTGTCCCAAAATTGTCCCGGATAGGAATTGCGACCTTGCTTTGGGGACAGTTGTCAAAAAAATGCGGGACAGTTACCTTTCTTACAAACTGTTTTACTGCGGTTTACCTATACGGAACATAACCAAACAAGGTAAACGAAATGAAGAGTACATTCAGAATTCTGTTCTTCGCCCGCTGGGAGTCGGCGAAGGACAACGGAAAGGTTCCCCTTCAGGCGCGTATCACGCTCGACGGGGATAAGGCAAAGTTCAGCCTGAAGACGGAAGTTACGGCCTTACCTGAAACGGATAGATCGGGATACGGACTCGACAGGAATCTCTGTTTCACGATGGCGAGAAATGCCTTTGCCGGCACTGTCGTCTATGCCCGCGGGTGTCGATGGAGCGTATGTCCAGATTGATGGGCGATAATGTCGACTCCGTTTTTGAACAGAAGAAAAGGATAGTATCGAAGCGGAATTTACGGTCCTTGCCAGGCAGCTCGAAAATATTCGATAGATTTTCGTGTTGTAGATTATTTACGGCAGCCGGCAAAATATCTTAACGTTAACAAAAATTATGAAACATGGAGAATTGAGAGTATATCAAAATTACCGAAGAACCCATCGGCAACCGGAAGATGGAAGCCCAGCTCGCTGATGGCAGTGTATGGTTGGCCCAGCACGAGATCGCACGGTTGTTCGGGGGCTTTTCGGCTACCGTCTGCAATAACCTGCGTGCGATCTCCAAAAGCGGTGTACTGTTCGAGAAGCATGTCAGCCGCCGATTTCCGGCGGGGACGAAATATAGCGATACGTTCTGTAACCTCGAAGCGTTCATCTTCCTGAGCTTCCGTTGTGCTACCATTGAGCGCGGGTCTTCCGGCAATGGGTGCTGCCCGGTCTGTACGAGCATTACCGGGACGACAAACCCCCAAAAGCATTCGTAATTCTGGTTTACGATTATGACCCGAAACAGCATGGATTGATTCTGAACTGAAAAACGGTACCGGCTGCCTACACGGGGCAGGGGCTCAACATGCGGACCGGTTACCTCTTCAACAAGAAATAGCTGGTCGTCCTGCGCAATTCGACATCCTTTTCCGGCGGCGAGTACAGCATTTGTCCGGCTGCTGGTACGGAAACTACGATGCTGAACGTCACGCTCCATATCCTCGGTGCGGCCTCAAAGTGCAGGTCGATGTTTCATACAATGCACACGACCCATGCGTAGTGGTGCCGTCACCGTTTTTCGTACCTGCGAAAAGCTTGGGGCGAAAGGAACTTCCCTGATTGTCAGTAGGAAATACATTTCGCCGAGCGGCAGGGTAAGGGTATAACCGTCCTTCTGTACATAGATGGCCGCCTGCTCCTGGGCGACGGGAATTTTTGCCATGCATGCTTTTTATGGGCAAAAGAATAATAGAGGGTTGTTTTTTTAATATTTATGACATCGGCCGGATATGAAAAATGAAAATCCGGTTTATGTAATGCAGACAGCAATTGGAACAAGATACAAAAAACTGTATTTTTGTTCCAGAAGAATATGAAATTAAAATGCAATCAATACCTAACGCCTGTTGCGTTATACGGATTCGGCCGTAACGGAGATCCCCGACCGGCTTTGTTTCGAGGACGTCTCCTGTTTCATCCGTTATTTTCGCAGGCCGGTCGGTTGTACGCCGCTGCGATTCAGGGAGCGGGCGGGATAAGTCCCGAAAAGCGTTTCGTTTCGCCCGATTTGTGACAATGCATGTTATTTGCCGTTCCGTACTTTTGTATGTTTGATACGAGACTTTATGGAGATGAAGAAAACACCGAACGAAATAAGAATCCGCGGTGCGCGCGTCCACAACCTCAAAAACGTGGATGTAAATATTCCGCTCCACGGCATCGTCGGCATCGCTGGCGTGTCGGGATCGGGCAAATCGTCGCTGGCGCTCGGGGTGCTCTACGCCGAAGGGTCGCGGCGCTATCTGGAGGCGTTGTCCACCTATACGCGCCGGCGCATGACGCAGGCTCCCAAGGCGCAGGTCGATGAAATAGCATATGTTCCCGCCGCCATCGCACTCCACCAGCGGCCAGGCGTGCCGGGTATCCGCAGCACCTTCGGCACCGGCACCGAGCTGCTCAACAGCCTGCGGCTTATGTTCTCGCGCCTGGCTTCGCACCGCTGTCCGAACTGCGGGCATTACCATGTGCCGACGCTGGCCGTCGCGGCCGAGAAGGAGCTCGTCTGCGCGAACTGCGGCCATCGGTTCTATGCGCCCGGGGCCGAGGAGCTCGCGTTCAACAGCGGCGGAGCATGTCGCCGGTGCGGCGGTACGGGTACGGTCATGACCGTAGACCGTGCGACGCTCGTGCCCGACGAATCGAAGGCGATCGACGAAGGGGCCGTGGCTCCGTGGAACAGCCTGATGTGGTCGCTCATGACCGACGTGTGCCGGGCGATGGGCGTGCGTACCGACGTGCCGTTCAGCGAGCTGACGCCTGCCGAGCGCGCCATCGTCTTCGACGGACCGGCCGAAAAGAGACATATCCTCTACAAAGCCAAAAATTCCAATCAGGCGGGAGAGCTCGATTTCACCTACTACAACGCCGTCTATACGGTCGAGAATGCGCTCGCCAAAGTGACCGACGAGAAGGGCATGAAGCGCGTGGAGAAGTTCCTGCGTCAGGACGTCTGTCCGGCTTGCGGCGGCACGCGACTCTCCGACGAGGCCCGGGCGCCGCGGCTTCGCGGCATCGGGCTGGACGAGGCGTGCCGCATGACGCTCGCGGAGTGCGTCGGGTGGGTGTGCGGCGTCCCCGCTTCGCTGCCGGAGGAGATGCGCCCCATGGGCGAGAGCATCTGCGAGTCGTTCCTCGCCGCTTCGCGCCGTCTGCTGGACTTGGGATTGGGATACCTCGCGCTCGATCGGGCGGCTTCGACCCTATCCACCGGCGAGCGGCAGCGTATGCAGCTGGCCCGCGCAGTGCGCAACCGTACTACGGGCGTGATGTATGTGCTCGACGAACCCTCCATCGGCCTTCATCCGGCCAACATCGCAGGTCTCACGGGTGTTATGGACGACCTGGTCGCCGACGGAAACACCGTCGTGCTGGTCGACCACGACACGCAGATACTGAGCCATGCCGACCATATCGTCGAGATGGGCCCCGGAGCGGGGGCCGACGGCGGAAGGGTCATTGCGCAGGGGACGGTCGGGGAGATCGAACGCAGTCCGGCGTCGCGCATCGGCCCGTTTCTGGCAGGCAAGGTCGAATCCCGCGTGCTGCCCGTCGTGCCGGAAGGCGAACTCTTCGCACAAGGGGCGATCCGCCTCTCCACCTCCGAGATTCACACCGTAAAACCGCTCGAAGTCGTCATTCCCAAAGGCCGCCTCACGGTGGTGACGGGCGTATCGGGGTCTGGCAAAACCACGCTGATTCTCGAAAGCCTCGTTCCGGCGCTCGAAGCGGCGATAGCGGGCACACCGCTGCCACCCCATGTGAAAAATATCGATGCGTCGGGTATCGAACACGTCAAGCTCATCGATTCGACACCCATCGGTGCCAACGTGCGCTCTACGGTGGCTACTTACGCCGATATTCACGACGAGCTGCGCAAGATCTTCGCCCGCACGCCCGATGCCCGGGCCGCCGGTTACAAGGCGGGCGACTTCTCCTACAACACCGGACGGCTGCGTTGCCCCGTGTGCGACGGCACCGGCACGGTCAGCCTCGACGTGCAGTTCCTGCCCGACGTCGATATTCCGTGTCCCGAATGCCGCGGCTCGCGCTATGCGAAACCTGCGGGACGAATCGCCTGTACGGTCGGGAACGGCCGTTTGTTCACGCTGCCGCAGGTCATGGAGGCCGACGTGGCCCATGCGGCGGAGCTGTGCGCCGGATTCAAGAGCGTCGCACCGCGGCTTGCGACGCTGAGCGACCTCGGGTTGGGCTACCTCACCCTCGGCGAAGCCACGCCCAGTCTCTCGGGCGGCGAGGCGCAGCGGCTGAAACTCGCCTCGGAGATGGGACGCCGGCAAAGCGACTCGCTCTTCGTTTTCGACGAGCCCACCATCGGGCTCCACCCGCTCGACATCAGGACATTGCTCGAAGTCTTCCGGCATCTGCTTTCGGCAGGGGCTACCCTGGTCGTCATCGAACACGATCTGGACATGATACGCAACGCCGACTACATCGTCGACCTCGGCCCGGGCGGAGGAGCCGACGGCGGACGTATCGTCGCGACGGGCACTCCCGAAGCGGTAGCCGCCAATAAGGAAAGCATAACAGGACAATATCTGTATTGAAACTTAAAACAGGGTACCCATTCCAACCTTATTCATATGCACTGAACAGTTCTTCCGTATCGAGATAGATCGTCGGTTGGTCGTCCGACTGCCTATCGTATTTAGATCTGTCGATTCGGTAATGTCTTTCAGTCCGGAAATGATATAATTTGGTTCAGACTCCTTATCGTTTTCTTCGGAAAGCATGAAACGGGAAAAATATGTGTCCGGCATCCTGCCTGAAATCCGTCAAAAGGAATTTCGTAAATCCTTCGATAATATCTTGGTCATGTATACGTTGAGAAGTCGAGCTTCTGGAATATGCTATCAAAGCATCAAATACGGGCCTGTCCTCCGTATCCTGCACCGACAGCCGTCTGTCGAAATCCTTCAATGCTTCGGCCGAGGGTTCTGTATGGTATTTACCATTGGTACTCGTAATAGACTTTTTCAGGCGATTTCGTATGACCGTTTTCAGAACACTTTCATATGCGTCGATTTCGAAACATTCCCTTAAACGATCACGAAACGCGTCGTTGTGTCGAACGACCACATGTTTTGGGTCGATAGTCGCCGTTACCGGCACATACGAAGCGTCCGCGGAGGAATATCCGGAGACATTCCGCTAAGAAATCGCAAAAAAAGCGGTCGGCCCGTAAGGGTCGGCCGCCTTTTTCGTGTCTTCGGATAAAACCCGAATACCGTCATGGACAAACATAACAGGGATCTTCTGATCCGTGCGCTGAAAGGCACGCTGGACACCGCATCGCGCCGCGAATTCGACCTGTGGGTCTCGAATGCGGACAACCTCCGCATCTACGAAAACGCCCTCCGCATATGGGACGACACACAGCGCCGCGCTGCAGCTTACACTCCCGACCGCGATCGGCTCTGGGAACAGTTGCAGTCACGTATCGGAGTTTCCGGATCGCCGCAGCCTACGGAACGGCCCGCGCCGAAACGCCGTTGGGTGCCGATACTTCGCACGGCGGCTGCCGTCGCCGCGGGCGTCGTCGTCACGCTCTTCGCAGTCCGTCCCGACGCCGCCCTCACACCGAGTCCGGCCCGACAGGAGTTCTGCGCCTTCGGCGGTAAATCGCTGGCACACCTGGCCGACGGTTCGACCGTATGGCTTCAAAGCGGCTCGACGCTTGCCTGCGACGGCTCCTTCGGCGCCGAAAGCCGCAACGTAAAGCTTCGCGGAGAGGGATTTTTCGACATTGCCAAAGATCCCGAACGCCCCTTCACGGTCGAAGTGGAAGGGTTGCGCATACGGGTTCACGGCACCAAATTCAACGTGAACACCTCGCTCGAAGACCGGACCGTCGCCGTATCGCTCGTAGAGGGTTCGGTGGCCCTCGACTCCGGCAAAGGCGAACAGCGCCAGCTGTACCCCGGTGAAATCGCCTGCTACAACACCGCCACACAAAAGCTGGACATCTGTCGCGGCAACGTGGAGCTGGAATCCTGCTGGGCCGCGGGCAAACTGGTCTTCGAGCGGCAGTCGCTGGGCGAAATCTGCCGCTACCTGTCTCGCTGGTACGACATCCGGATCGACATCTCTCCGGCACTCGCCCGCAACTACGCCTACACGTTCACCATTACCGACGAACCGCTCGAAGCGATTCTGCGCATCATGAGCCGCATCAATCCGATCGTCTACACCTTCTCGGACAACCGCTCGGTGTCCATCTCCGAGGTAGAATAAAACCGTAAACCGACCAAACTCCAACCAAACCCCGAATGCCTATGACCGAACAGAGCTGAATCGCACGCAATTTCTCCAGCGGCAGCACCCGCCGCTGCAAACACTCGCTAACCTTAAAACTTCCAACCATGAAACATTTTAGACTCTTCGCAATTCTATTGCTGCTCGTCTGCAAATGGACAACGGTTGCACATGGCCAGACGCAGGAGCCGGCGATCAACATAGAGTTCACCGACATACCCCTTTCGGAAGCCATATCGCGCATCGAGAAGAGCAGCAAATACACGTTTTTCTACGACGCCAAACAGACCGATCTGACCCTGCGCGTCAGCCTTCACGCCAAACAGCTGCCGATCTCCGCCGCCCTGCGCCAGAT
>OGNU01000713.1_pt1 | contig 13280 bp, 9 predicted proteins | sample 1573581 | NCBI WGS metagenome assembly OGNU01 (sample SAMEA2581992, study PRJEB24529) | metagenome | biome: Human gut stool | place: China | collected 2011 | reverse complement strand
TGTGCGGGACTCCCGTCGATCTCCACGGCAAGCATCTGCAACGGATTGTAGGTGCAATATCCGCCGACCGAGTTTTCTTCGTAGGTGTCATGCACATTGACGGCATAGCTGCTAATGCGAGTATCGACCTCGCTGTCGCCCAAGATCGAGATATTGAGCCTGTAATGCGTGTTGGCCCGGACATTGAAATCCGAGGTGTTGTTTCCTCCGAGGTAAATATAATAAGCCAATATTTTCGACCCGCGCACGGCGCGGATCAAAAGATACGAGGCATTCGCGGGGGCATTTTCCGGGTTCTTCTGCCGTTGGTCGGTAATGGCCGCCACCATGCCCTGCATACTGGGTAACAGATAGCAGTCGCCCGCGGCCTGCTGTCCGGAAAGTTCCACCTCCGGACAATCCGTATAATCGTCGGGATCATCCGACGGTGCGGCCGCCATATCGAACACGGATACAGAACGCGGTACCGAGAACAGTTGCACGGAGCGCAGTTCGATGTCGGCAACGGCCGGAGCAACGGTAATGCGATAGGAGATTTTCGACACGCAGCGTTGTACTTCGACGGCAGGCAGCGTCAGCATCCCGTCTGCCGAGGGAATTATCGTTATATCGCCCTCATAGGCCATAGGTAATACATCGTACTTGTCGGCGTGTGTAACGGTGAAATCCTCCCACAGCAGATTGTCGCCCAGATCGCGGCCCAGATTGGCGGCAATGCACATCCGGTAGTCGCCCGGCAGGCATTCGAAACGCAGCGTCGCAGAGGTCTGGTAACGGTGCAGGACAACATTGCCGTTATCGTCGTAAAGGTAAAAGTTCAGGTCGCGGATGGCCGTTTCATCCGCAGAGCGGGTTACGGAGGACATCCTTTCGGGCCGTACCGTCAGGCTGACGAAGACACCGCGGGGATTTGTACATTCTGTCCTGTCCTCGGCGATGCAGCCCCACAGCAACAGGATGGCAGCGAGTATCAACAGATATTTTTTCATAGTCGGAAAAATCTGAAAAAGGGATTGAAAACAGCTCCCGCCCGCGAGGGACGGGAGCTGCCAAAACAAGAGGGCTATGCCCCCAGTTCGACGTTCTGCGTAACGGGCGTCTCCCAATCGGCGACGGTGACCGATACGGCGCAATCCTGACCTACGAGACCCGTGATATTGGCCGCGACACGGTAGTAGCCGTTTCGGAGAATCTCGCCCGCGGCCTTACCCGTCAACTCGACCGAATAGGTCACCTCCGAGCGGTCGTCCGTAGTCGAGGTGCTGCCGTCCGAATCGTATGTGGCGTTAATTTCCAGCAGAACGCGGCTGCCCGCGGGCAAAGCTCCATTCTCGAAACAGTAGAACAGCGCATTGTATTTTCCCGAAGCCATGGCGGGCGTCTGCGTGTGGCTGAAGGTCATAGCTCCGGGTGTCGGCGAACCGGCTACGACGGCCGACTGCGAGGCGGCTTTGGAGAGTTTTACCGAGTTGATGGTAAGCGTTCCGGCATATTTGTCGGCGAACAACGGGTCGATGGTCGTCTGAAGGGCTACTTTAGCGACAGTGCGTTTGAGCGTGATGCCGACATTGGTCGTGGAGTTCACGGCCCCGACGGTCTGCGATTTCATGCCTGACATCACGAAGCCGCCCGAACGTTTGGCTGCGGAGGACACCTCGACGAAGGTGCCGTTATAGTCGGCGGCCGACTTCTCCACGAGGGCCGTAAGGGCCGTCCGGGTCTTGGCCGACGAGGCGTCGTAGTTCGCAACGGCATAGAATGAACAGGGGGTGCTGGCAAGAGATTTAGGTAGGGAGAATGTCGCCGATTTCGCGGCCAGCTCGCTGGATGTTAAATCCCGGCGAATAACGAAGTTGTCGGCATTATCGAAGACGAAAATCGACAGTGACGACAACGAAGACTCTCATGCCTCGGCCGAGGCTGTCGAATCGAAGAAGGAGCGGGTGTCGGCGGCATCATCGGTAAGCGTAAGTGCGATACGTGCCCCATCGGTGAAAGAATTGGGGGAAGGTACGACTTCGGTCTCCTTGTTGCAGGAAACGAATGCGGCAGCGAAGACTGCAACGGCTAAAAGGATGTTTTTCATGTTATTTGGATTTTGAATGCAGCGATGCACTATGCGTCGCTTTCTGCTGCAAATGTATAATACAAAATCACTGAAAAGTACACTTTTCCGGATGCCTCTCGGGAAAAATCAAAAAGTTTTTTGTAAAGTATGAAAATATAATCAACTGAAAAATAACCTGTTGAAATTTTGCAAACGGAGAAAAACTTTTTGATTTTCTCATCCTTGACAGGTCTCCGCTCTCTCTATCGCAGGTGTCTTTCGACGACTTGCTCATAGGCTTTTTTCAATTTATCCAGAAAAGGTGTGACCGCCGTGCTGCGGTCAAGCATCCTGGTTTTCTTGACATAGACATCGTTGATCGTGATATGGAATGTAGAAGACAAGGCACGGACGATCTCGATGAAACGCGCCTTGCGGTTGCCGTACATGATAATCCCGTTTTTATGAAGGGCAACGGCAAGCTCCAGCAGCTCTTGCTGCGTCCCTATCCACAGCAACTCGCCGTCCTGATAGGATAAAGGGAACGAATAGTCTTGGTTCGAGCTATATTTCGTACTATTGCTGACGATATTGATTTCGCAATCCAGAATATACATGATTTTATAGATGAACGTCGTCCTTAAAACATTGTTCGAATATCGATTAAACGATGGATGGGACAATACGTCGAATTCAACCCGGCTGTAATACAGTATTCTCAAAATATCATCCCGGTTATCGAAATTAGCAACCATCTCGGTCATCGTCTCGATAAACTCTTCGTATGCATGGGCTAATTCCGACGGATTCGATTCATTTTGAGTTAGCAACGCGTATATACGGGTATGAATAAGCGTTTTCATAAGACAGGATTCCGCATCTATAGGGTCACATTGCAATATTCTTAATCATATGCGATTAAAATATTTTTTAGATACAGACATAATAGAGATTGTCACTTACCTATGTCATCAATGCATATGACCGTTACTAATGACGAAATAATAGACCGAAAAATGATAAAAGCAGTATGAATAACTTTGAATTTACTCTTTAGTAATCGAGTGTTTAAATCGCGCTATCGTTACATCCTTTGCAAAATCCATTTATTTTCCATTTAACTTAAAGAAAAACCCGTACACCGCCTTTCGGTCGATGCACGGGCCAGATGACGTCGCCTAACGTCTATCCTATACGGATTTACATCGAGTGAGTGCTACTGAATATCTGCATAAGTAATCGTGTATCCCGCAGGGTTGAATGTCCAATCCTGAGAATACTCCGTACCGGTATAAGTTACAGTTGCGCCAAATGCACCTTCTGCGATCTTCTGGAATACAGGCAGCGGATTGACATTCGATGCCTTACGGACGTTAAACATCATAATACCGCCGTAGTTGCCGCTGGCAGCCTGCGAGGAGCGGGTCTTGATCTGATTCAGGAAAATTGCATTGTACGATTGTCCCATCTGGATAGCCTGCGGGCACCAGCGATCGTTCGTTACGCCGGCGAATGCGCTGGAAGTCTGGAAAACATTCGGGCCAAACGATCCGTGATCGGCCAAATCGATCTCCGCGCCTGCCGCTGCGGAAATGTTAGACACATAATTCCACTGGAACATCTGGATGATTTTGCGTTCGCCGGGGAATTCAGCATTGAATTTTTCACGCAGTTTGAGAACGAGTTTGCTGGCCGAAGTGGGATCAATAGGAGTCGAATAGTCGGCATATTCATCGTCGAATCCGATTCCGTCCAGGCCGTATTCCTTCACGATGTAGGTGAGAATAGCGGCGAACTTCTCGATCTGATCATCCGTCAGGTTCGAGATGCCGATCCCTTTGTGGTCGCCCAGAACGTTCAGAATCACCTTGATTCCGGCATTCTGCAACGGCTCGATATAGGTCGCCTTCGCAGCCATCACCGGAGCCAGCTTGTCGTTGAAGAAAATGCAGGGATCACCATTCGCGTCTTTCTGGATATTCGAAGCGAAAAGCTGTACGAGATCGATGAATTTCTTGCCGCTCATCTCGTACGACAATGCGTTGAGCGGATTGGTGTCGTTGATCTCGTAATACACCTCGATCAGCGGTGTTTTGTCGCCGTAGGCCCGCGTTACCTGAGCCGTTTCTTCCGGTTGTGCCTGCATGTCGGGATTTTCCACGTCTTTGTTGCAGGATGTAAACATTGCACCCGCGGAAAGGAGCAGAGTCGTAATAAATAAAGTCTTTTTCATAGTTAATAATTTTAAAATGGTGATTGTAATTTGTGATTGCACGATGCAAATCCGTATTTTATCGTTTTTACCAGTCTTTCGCCAGATCTCCGTAGTTCAAAGCTCCCCACCCGTAATTTACGAAGACATTATACATATACGTTCCATCCATAGCTTCATCGCCGAATACGGCCCATAACATACTCGGAACCGCGTTCCAAGACGATTCATATGCATTTTGTTGATTGGAGATAAGGTCGGCCCATACGATCGTATTGTTCGGCGCATAGCCCATCATATCCCAGATGGCCACATTCATAAAACCTTGTGCCGTCATCAGGAAATCGCTTGCCGCCGGATACCACGGCACAGCGAAGTATCCGAAATTCTCAGACGGTACCCCGGCGATCGGCCGGCGCGGATGGTTCGTCGTCGGGAGCATCATGCCCAAATCGGCCGCATCGCCCGGTGTGAGGTCGATTACTTCCCACGGGTCGAGCAACTGGATATCCTCGTTCTCCGACATATATCCCGACCATGCATAATCGAGGTACTGTCCGACCTCGATGCCGCCCGTCGCCTCGGTGTCCCCGAAATATTCGGTCGGCTCTTCGTAATCGGCCAGCGTCAGCAGTTTGTCGGGCATGGCTTCGCGCATGGCCTTTATCAGCTTGGGATAGGAAGTCGTGTTCATCTCCGGCATTCCTTCCACCTGACCGTAACCGGCATTGCGGTCGAAGAAATTCACGCCATCCAGATCATACAGCTCCAGACAGGCTTTCACCTGCGCCGTGAAGTCGGCGATCTGGCTGTCGGTCAGGTTGCAGAATCCGAGTCCCGAGCCATTTCCCTCCAGCGAAAGACAGACCTTGCGGCCCTTGTCCTGCAACGGACGGATATACTTGTCCGCATGTTCCAGCACATAGCGTATGTCAGAGTTAAGCACCAACAAGGCACGCTCCGTATCGGCCTCGTAACCTATCTGCACGATGCGCAGATTGACGATATTGCCGTAAGTCCGCTCCCAGAGCGTATTGAACGGCGGCATGGCTTCGGTTTTCTGCAATATCCAAATGTCGGCCAACAGCGGCTGGTATTCGGTCGTGTTCAGATAGAATACGTTCAGGTATTCCGTATCCAGTTCGTAGTTGCCTATATCAATCCCACGGACTTTCACGCCGTAATAGATTGCTTTGTCTTCGTCCGTGAGAGCCGCATCATTCGATGAGATCGCAATCGGTAACAAGTACGTTCCGGCAGCCAGTCCGTCCGACTTGAACGATACCTGAATTTTGTCGGAGATACGCTCTCCCGCCGCTACGGCAATCGTACCGTTACCGGCAATGGTAACATTCCCTGCCGGGAACGGGAGTAAATCCGTACCGTACTCCTCGTTACAGGCTTCGACCAGCGATTCGTCCACGGCAGCCGTGATAGTCATCGCTCTCTCTGCCGGGCGGGTCAGCCGGCAGTAAATTCGATCTTCTGTTACTGTTGTTCCCTCCGACAGATTGACGACGGCAAATTCAGTCGGGGATTTGATGCTGCGGATTTTGACATAGGTATTCTCCAACAAATCTTTGTCGGGAAGTTCTCCGCGCTGCGATTTCACGGGATCGGTCTCGCAGGCCGTAAGGCCCGCGATGACCGCCGCGAAAAGAAGCGTCACTACTCCCTTCTTTACATTATTTATCCTTGTTTTCATAGTTTACTCCTCCGTTTCGTTAATTTTCGGAATCTCCACACCGTCGGGCCATACCAGATCGTACTCGGCTTCTCCGTCGTTATGGTAGCGCGAATAGTCCTTGATCGTATTGCCGGCTCCCTCGTTGAACTTCCAATAACCGACGAGCGTCGGGTCGCTTTCGGGATCGGCGATTTCGTACATGTTCTCCCGGATCTGCTCTTGCGTGCGGGCTACCGACCAGACACGGGCCTCGGCGATTTTGCCGTTCAGCGGGCGGTAGGCGTCGTAGGAATAGCTGATGAAGAACTGGCGGGCATCGGCCCAACCGCCGTATTTTTCTTCGTTCTCCGGCGTCGGATTATTGAGGTAACGATCGTAGAAAGCACGCATGGCCAGATTGATGCGCGTGTCGTCGCTCATCGACGCAAGCCCCATATCCTTGCCCTCGCTCTGCAACTCGCCATTGACGAAAATCCTTACCGTGCGCGTCGCCTGGTCATAAGTGCATGCGATATGGTACCATACGCCTTCGTTCAGGATTTTGCCGGCATCACGACCCGGGAACTTGCCGAAGGCCGAACCGCTGCCCGAACCGTCGAACTGCAGCTGCCGGCGCTCGAAATTCGTGTCGCCGATACGCAGAAGTAGGTAGTCCTCGACACCCATGATGGTGGAGATGCTGACGGGGTTGGCGACACCGGCCGAGTTCAGAGCCGAGGTGGCGAACTTGTCGATATAGATCAACGCCTCGTAGGTCACGGCCGTCAAGTTGTTGAGGGCCATCGCCTGCTCCGTATCCTTGTCGAGTGTCGGGAAATTGATCCAGTTATCGGTAAGCTGCGCTGCCGTAGTGATGTTCGACGATCGTTTGATAACATACCAGACGGTCGAAGAACTGTCCAGCGTCGGAACGGACGCATTCGTGATCGTCACGGGCAGCAGATAGGTAGCATCGAGGGTCAGCGCTCCTGTCTGGTCTTCGCCCTCGCCCAGCAACTCCTGCAGATGGAGCGTCACGGCATCCGAAGCGGTCTTGCCGGCCGGGATGGTTACCCGCTCGTCGGAAAGCGAATAGTATTTCGCATCGAGCATCGGCCACGAGGTGTTGTGACGGGCGTTGTAGGTATCGACGAGCGATGGATCGACTGCAATGGAGACCGTGACGTCGCCACCGGACGGATAAGCCAGCGTTGCGGAGAATGTCCGATCGAGTTCATCGAGCGTGTTTTTGATCGTTGCCGTCTGCACGTCAGTCGTTTCCGCCACGTCGAGGTAGACCACATTACCGAACTTGTGGTCGTCGGCATCATAGGACTGACAGGAGCAGAAAGCGGCCGAAGCGATCAGCCATAAGTATTTATTAATTCTTCTCATTGCTCACTATTTTGAGGGGTTCAACGTCTGGATGGCATTGCGAACAAGTTTATAGTTCATGTCCAGATCATAATAGTCATTATAAATGTCGTAGGTTCCCAGTCCGGCCAGCGGCCCGAGCGATACAACCCGCTCGGCCATTTCCGTGATAGCGGCATGTTCCTCGACATTCTCGTCATAGAGAGGAGCGCCTGCGGCAGCGGCCAGCAGCAACTTCGTAGCCGGAACGCCGGCATACCCCGTAGCGTTGAGTACCTGCATCTTCAGGTCGGTCACATTCTCCGTAGCCTCGGTGTCGAGCACGACATAATCGACCTTCGACAAAGCGTCCTCCGTCAAGAAAAGCGGATTACCTTCGAAAACGAGCAGTTGTCCTTCGGTCTTTGCCGCGGAAAGTCGTTCGACGATAAGTGCAGCCGCCGTTGCGGTCGCTGCGTCGCCCGCATTGGGGATACCCGTAAACGAGTAACCGTCCAGTCCATTCTTCTCGACCGCGGCGATAACTTTATCGAGGTAAGCGCCGAGTTTTGTTTCATCGGTCAGTTCCCCGCTGCGGCCTGCATAATCGACCTGATAGAGCACTTTCGTACCTTTCTCACGCATAGCCGGCATATCTTCCGCATCGTACTTCGAGAAGTTGTCGGCATTGGTCAGCGACACGATATCGAGCGAGTCGGGCAGGCAACGCATGAAATCCTTTTCACTGGTACCCGGTTGGGGAGAGTTAAACAGACGGGCGTAGACGATAAAATGTTCCGACTGCTTGTAGTCGCGCAACGCCGCCGTATATTCCGCCCACAATTCCGGATTTTGATCCTCCGGGCGTTCGACTTTTTGTTTGACGGCTTCCGTTTCGTTCCAATCTTCGCACGAAGCGAACGTCGCGGCCAGCAGGCATAAGGAGAGAAGCCCGATCAATTTATTTCGTTTCATATCCATACTAATTTAAGTTTTTGCGATCCCACCATACTCGGGTTCCCTGCGTATCGCCCGCTCCGTTTACCGACTCACCGTTCAGTGCGGAAACGGCGGCTTGCAGGTTCGTCGGGTTCTCGGTGTACTCTTCGACCGGATAAGGCAGACGGCGTGCGCCCAGCGCCACGTTCACGGCGCCACCGCTGTTATCCACCACGGCTGGCAGCAGACGGGGATAACCCGTACGGCGGTGTTCTGTCCACGCCTCGGTTCCCAGCGGGAAAATGGCAATCCATTTCTGGGTAATGATCCGTTCGAGGTTGGTTTCGAAATCCGCCGCGGCGTTCCATGCCACGGTGATCGTGCTCTGCGGAGAAGCCATGGAGTGCTTGTTCAACGGATCTTTGTAGGCTGCCGGAGTACTTGTCGCATCGGAAAGATAGCCCTTCACGTTATCGGCACCACGCTCCTCGAACGAGAGCGTGACAGCCTGCTCATAGAGTGTTCCGGCAGTTTCGGCCGAGCCCCAGCGCAGTTCGTATTCGGCACGTAGGAACGTCGCTTCAGCGGCGTTCATCCACAGATAGGGATCCGTACCCGTAACGCGCATGTTCGAGTAGGACGACACGGCCTGCGCCTTACTCGTCACGTTGATACCAATGCGAATACCCGCATATCCCTGTATTTCTTGTCCGTTCTCCACAAGGGTTACAGTCGTAAACATCTTCTCGCGGCGCGGATCGTTGTAGCCGTTCATGTAATTGATGATGTCGGCACCAATACGATGGTCGCCCCAGTCGTTGTAAATGAGCGTCGTTCGGTTGTCCGAGGTGTGCATCATGGCATTGTCTGCGTTGGTCGTGATGACCCCGGCGGCAATGGCTTCGGCAGCTTTCGACTTCGCCAGATCGGGCTTAACCTCCGTTAGACGCATGGCCATACGTAACTTGAGCGAATTGGCGAATTTGAGCCACTGCGAGATATTACCCGAATAAACACCGTCGTAACGGCCGAAGGCATCCGAGGGTAGTGAAAGGTTGTCCTGAAGCGAAGCGATCACGTCGTCTAATTCTGTAAACATCGCCGTGTAGACCTCTTCCTGTGTATCGTAGGCTACCTCCAGCGATTCGGTCTTACTGGCCATGACCTGCGTATAGGGAATCGGGCCGTAGCTATCCGTGACGCGCTGCATGATGGCAATGCGGAACAATTTGGCCAATGCCTGCGCCACTACGTCCTCCGTACCGTTGATAATCGCACGATAGGCCGGATAGGTATCGGAGATCATATCCACGAACGGAACTTTCCGCCAGTCAGCCGAGGGATTGTAGTTTTCGAATGTCGCCTGCCAGGTATCGACGGTCTTACCGTTGTAGCCAGCGTAAGGGCATCCGACGATGCTCTCGACGAATTGAAACCGGTGCTCTTCCGTCGGAACGACCAGGCCCTGAAGGGTCTTGAGGTTCGTACCGATCTTATAGTTGTTAGCCTGCAACTGTTCGTCGGTCACTTCATTCGGATTACGATTGATGTCCGCGAAATCGCCCGTACAGGCAGTCGTACCGAGCAGCACCACCGAAAGCAGCAGTAGCTGCATTTTGTTGTTTGTCTTTTTCATGGTTTTGCTGTTCTTTAGAATTGGAATTTTACATTGAAGCCCAGATTACGCATCGAAGGCATCATAAAGTAGTCGATACCCTGATAGTTCATGCCTGTCGAAGCTACGGCTTCGGGGTCGAACGGGGCCTTGCAGTAGATCATCCACAGGTTACGGCCTACGAACGAAACGGTCATACGCATCTTGTCGCGGAACCATTTCGAAGGGAGCGTGTAACCCAGCGAGAGCTCCTGTAAGCGGACATTCGTGGCGGAATAAGTGTAATACTGCGGTAATCCCGACTGCGAACCGATTACTTGATACCATTTCTGTGCGTCGATCATGTCACGGCCGTTAATCATCACGCCACCGGCATCGCGGGCTGCGGCCGAGGCCTCCGACACGCCGTACAAATCCATATTGGCTTGCGTAGCCGAATAACAGATACCGCCGATGCGGGCCGTGAACAGTACGCCGAGATTGATACCCTTATAGTTGAAATCATTACGCCATGCGAGATTGTATTTAGGAAATACCGAACCGAGATAAATGTCATCCATATAGTCGTCCTTGACGGCTACGTTGCCGTTCTTGTCCACTTCGATATACCCGTCGTCGTTATAGACCAAATCGGAATTGGTATAGAGGTCACCCAGTGTTCCGCCCGGTTTAAGGATATATTTGGCCTTACCCAGCCCCTTGATCTCCAGTCGTTCTTTGGTGATGAGTTCGCCGGTCTCGGGATGCACATAGTTGTGAACCAGTTCCACGATCTCGTTCTTGTTCCACGAGAAGGTAAAGTTCGTAGACCAACCGAAATCGCGCCATTGGTTCTGATAGCCGAGCGACGCTTCGACACCCGTATTGCGGACGTGGCCCGTCTGGAGATAGATCGTCGAATAACCCGATGATACAGAAATCTGCGGGTCGAACGTCTGGTTGTAGGTATCGGCCCAATACCACGAAGCCGACAAACTGAAGTGCTTCCACAGACGCGCGTCGAGGCCCAACTCATAAGTGCGGGTGCGTTCGGGATAAAGATCGCCGATCGGATAGTGTGTCTTGGCTGTCCAAACTTTATTCGTTGCGTCGTACTCGTAGGTCGGAACGGTCAGGTGACGCGGAAAAGGCATACCTACCGAAGCGATCGAACCGCGAATCTTCAGATATGTCAGCGCATTGCCCATATCCCAAAGTGAGGTCGGCACCCACGAAAGACCCACCGACGGGTAAAAGAACGACGATTGCGGGGAGTTGGCCAATTGCGAAGCCCAGTCGTTACGGCCCGTGAGGGTCAGGTAGAGCATCTGTTTCCAACCCACTTCCACCGAGGCGAATATCGACTGCGTCTGTTCCTGCCAGCCGTATTTTTCGGCGCGCTTCTTCGAATCGTCGAGGTCGAAAACATTGAACACGTTCGGCAATCCATTTTCCTGAATCGGGCCGCGGTACGACAATTGGTCGATTTTGACGTTGTTGATCGAAGCGCCGACGTTGGCTTGCAGCGACCAATCGTCTCCGAAGGTCTTGTTGATGTTCACCATAATGTCAGCATAAGTCTGCGTATCGTATTCGCGCTGTTCGGTATAGTGACCGTTCTTACCGCCGTCGGTAATCGTCGTATTCGACGAAGCATAAAGTTTCTGCGTATAGAGCGAGTTCGCATTGTCGATGCGCACACGGCCAGCAACGTTCAACCACGGAAGAATGTCATAGGAGGCCGAGAACGACAGCATGTAACGCTTCTTATCGGTATTGCGTAGGTTGCGGTGGGCAATCCAATAAGGATTTTGCATACGCAGGTCACCGCCCTCAAGGTCGTCCGACCAAAACTGTTCCATAAGTTTAGAGGCGGGATTGTAACGCTCGAAAATACGATAGGAGTCGAAGTTCGTCCCGCGGGGAAAAAGATAAGCAGGAACCAGCGGGTTGGAGTAGACACCCTGATTGGTCATGTTCTGATCCTGCTGGTAAATATAGCTGGCCGAAGCATCCAGACGCAGCTTGTCTTTCAGGAAATAGGACGTATTGCGAAATGTGAAGTTGTAACGGTCGTATTCATTATTGGGAATGATACCGTCCGAATTGACCGAGGCTGCCGAAAAGTAAGTCTGGTTCTTGTCCGTACCGCCCGATACCGTCACGGCGTTGGTGTAGACGTGTCCTGTCTCGAAAAAATCATCCGGCGTATATCCCAGACGCGCCGCAGGTGCCAATTTCTCGCCCCAGCTGTAAATGGCCGACCCGGACTGAAGACCGTTTAGTCCCGTGCCATAGCGGTTCTGGAACTCCGGCTGAACGAACGGGTTCAGAAACTCTGTATTACTCGAAAGCGTCACTTTCAAAGCTCCAGCCTGTCCCTTTTTCGTGGTGATCATCACAGCACCGTTGGCAGCATTCGAGCCGTAAAGAGCCGCGGCTGCTGCACCTGTCAGCACCGAGATGGATTCGATATCCTCGGGATTGATGTCCGCGATGGCTTCGGTAGCACCCTTCGAATCGAATTCCGTACCGCCACCACCGCCGAAGTTATACATCGGAATACCGTCGATCACATAGAGGGCATTCGACGACTGCGAAATGGATTTATTACCGCGCAGCACGACTTTCGATGCACCGCCGACACCTGACGACGAAGCATTGATCGTAACGCCAGCGACTTTACCTGTCAGCGAGTTCATGAAGTTGGCGTCCTTGACAGTCGTGATGTCTTCAGCTTCAACTTGTTGTACATTATAACTCAGCGCCTTCTCTTCACGTTTGATACCTAAGGCAGTAACGACTACCGATTCGATTTCCGAAGCCGATTCCGCCAGTGTAATCTCAAAAGAGGTGCGGTTGCCGACAGCTAAAGTTTGAGGTTCGTAGCCCAAGTAGCTTATTTCGAGCTGTGCAGTGGCAGGTGAAGCGATCGTTAGCGTAAAACGACCGTCGGCATCGGTTGAAACACCATTCGTCGTACCTTTGACCAGCACCGTGGCGCCGATAATCGGTGCGCCGCCGACATCGCTGACCTTACCTCCGATCAGAACTGAACTGGATGTGGATTTCGGTCGGTTGAAAATAATAATGCTTGTTTTTTCGATGCGATAACCGATATTGAAAGGGGTAAAAATCTGATCTAACACCTCGGCAATAGCTTTATCCGAAACATTCAGACTTACTTTGTGGTTATTGAGATCCTTGACATCCTGATTGATGAAAAGATATCTGGTCTGGTTCTTGATCTCGTCCATAACCTGTCCAAGCGACGCATTCTGTACTTTAAGCGTCACACGAGCAGTCTGTGCCTTGGCTGATAATACGCCGAGGCTCAGGCAAACAAGTAAAGTAAATCGAAACAGTCTTCTGATTTTGTGGAATACTGTTTTTTTCATACTTTTGTAAATTTAGATCTGATTCTCCGCAAACACACCTAATATTTTTAGTATATTAGCGCTCAAAAAGC
>OGNU01000710.1_pt1 | contig 13323 bp, 8 predicted proteins | sample 1573581 | NCBI WGS metagenome assembly OGNU01 (sample SAMEA2581992, study PRJEB24529) | metagenome | biome: Human gut stool | place: China | collected 2011 | reverse complement strand
TTTACAAAGACGCCCCGTTCGATCCGGATGCAACAATGTCAGTGGGCAATGACAATTAAAACAACCGAAGGGTTTTATTTTGGTAAAAGTGAATCGGAAGGCGAAAGCAGCTATAAAAAATCGAGCAATACTCTTTTCGATGACTATTTGGATATTTTGCCTAAAATCGGAGACGGATGTTTTATCATTACAGGACGAAAAGGATCTGGAAAATCCGCTATTGCCAAATACATAAAGGACAATGCGACATTCGAGGATTCAATGTTTTGTGAAATTGTGAAATCGGATGCCATAAACCTTGAAAAACAGATTCAACAAAGTTCAGTGGAGTCCGAAACGAAATTAGTTTCCTTTTTCCAATGGCTCATCCTTGTAAAATTAGTAAAACTGATTTTGGAAGCAAAAAACGGGGACTATACTCCGGAGTTAAAAGCTATTCATAACTTTGTTCGGAATAACAGAGGTGTTGTAGAAGTTGATAAATTTTCAGTTGTAGAGGTTACTACTATGAGCAAACAAGAACTCAATGTGGGTTCTTTATCTCGTATTCCAATATTCAAAGCTATCATAGAACGCATGTTAGGGAAACGCTTGGAAAAAGCTCCCTATTATAAACTTTTACCTGCGCTGAAAGAGATTGTCTACAAAGTTTTAAGCTTCGACGTTTTCAAGGATTATCAATTTGTCGTAATTTTCGATGATTTGGATATCGGCTTTAAATCGGATGTTGATCAGGATAAGCAATCTTTGATGGAGCTCATCCGAACTGCTAAAGAATTCAATAATGATCTAAAAGAAATTAATAATACAAAGGTTATTATATTGATAAGGGATGATATAAAAAAAGTATTGGCCGGATTTTCTGCTGATGCGAGCAAAATATTCAGCAGCTATGAAGTCGAATTAAAATGGTACGATGGCAAAAACGAAAATGATACCAGATTAAGAAAATTCGTCAATCGACGAATCGAGTTTAATTTTAAACAACGCGGGCTGAAATATCTGGCATATGATCCGTGGCTCTCATTATTTAATGACGATGAGGGATGCTATGGGACAGATTATAATGGCAATGCCAGATCTGCATTCAAACAGATACTCGATTACACATTTTTCCGACCTCGTGACTTAATATTATTCCTAAAAAATGTAGGAACAGATAAATATTATTATCCCATTAATGGTCAGAATATCGGTTATTTGTTACAGAAATATGCGAACGACAATGTTTCTGAAATAAAATCGGAATTAGCAATTCATTACTCTCAAGAACAAATAAGGGAAATATTCAATACCTTAAGGGCTTTGTCATATTCCCAAAACAGTGGATTTGGGAAAACAGATATTCTTATGAAATTGAGTGAGCGAGGATTAGATGCAGAAACATTAAGGATGCTTATAGATTATTATCTCATATTGCCATTTGATTCTACGACAGGGAAATATTATATCGGTTATAGGAACTCTGATCCTTCGGATTACGATATAGATAAGGATAATATAAAGTACAGACTGCATAAATGTATATATGCTCATTTTGTCCCGAAATCGACATTGCCGAATGATGCTTAATAAATGATTAGCTCCGCCTCGAAAGCGGAGCTAATCATTTACAGTTTCGGCCCTTTGGCCTTCACGTTCGTCGCGGGTCGCACGAGAAGAATATGATTGCGAATAAAGTCCGATTCGGGCGGAGACACGACGTGCTCCCGTTCTTCCGGCGGTTCTTCTTGGCTCCCGGATGCCGTAGAAAGCGGCTCTGCCTTCGACGGTTTGACGACCTCGTCCACCACCTCCGCGTTTTCGATCTTCAGCCCATTGCCGTTATCAGCTGTTTTCGCCTGCATCTCCTGCTGCTTCTGTGCGATGTCGAGCTGAATCTTCCGAGTCAGCGACTCTGCCTCGGCCTTGAGCCGCTTCAACTCCTCCTCTTTGGGCCATACGGCTGCGATCTGTTGCTCGAAGGTAGGAATATCGCGGGTGAATTGCTTTTTCTCTTTCTCGTAGGTCGCCATCAGTGACGGTATCGTGTCGAGCGCCCGGATGAAGTTCGTCGCCGCGGTTTTCGGCTCCGCAGCCAAATGCCCGTTGTTGAACGTGTACTTGATGCCGTCCAACCCTTCGACCATGAATTTATTGACCGTAAGCGCCAGCCCGTCTTTCTGCATTCGCTCGGTGCGGACGAGAATGCGGAAATCGAACAGCGTGCCGATTTTCTGGTAATCGTCGCCGGTATTTACCGTGCGGTCGATCTCCACGAGGCGCTTGCCATGGGCGACAATATCCGCGGATTCCACGCCGTCGATCCGCAGGGGATTGGCCCGCTTGCCTTTGGCGTCCGGCGGCGCCACCTCGTTGATATAGTCCCAGTCGCGTTTCAGACGTTCGAGCATCGCATCCCGTCGTCCGATCTCCGCCGTGTAGCGTTGCAGTTGGCTCTGCGCCTCATGCCGGGTGCGCATGAAGATTGTCTGCTCGCTCTCCAGCGCCGCGATCCTGCCTTCGAGCTTGGCTTTTTGCAGCAGGTCGGTATTTCCCGACACCACGGCCATCCACTCCGCGAAGTTCATCCCCGAATCCTCGCTGATGGCCCCCTCGTCCAGCCGCCGCGCACCTAACCGGTTGCGCTTGAGCTGGTCGATGAACTGCTGTTTGTTGTGCAGCAGATTCAATTTGTAGGCATCGAGCGTGCGCAGAACGGCATAGACATAGGCTTTGACCTTATTGCCGGCATACTCCTTGGCGACTTTGTTGCCTTTCCGTGCGCCGCGGCCATTGCGCTGTTCCAGATCCATCGGCCGCCACGGAATGTCGAGGTGGTGCATGCAGACGATTCGTTTCTGGGCATTGACTCCCGTTCCGAGTTTCTGCGTCGAGCCGAAGAGCACCCGGATTTTCCCTTCGTTCATGGCGTCGAACATCGCCTGCCGCACCTTGTCGCTCGCGGCTTCCTGTACGAAGCGGATCTCCTGCGCCGGAATACCGTGGTCTTCGACCAGTTTGCGTTTGATCTCCGAATAGACGTTCCAGATGCCGGGCTTATAGGTCGAGAGGTCGCAGAAAACCATCTGCGTGCCTTTCTGATCTTCGTATCGCCGGTAGTATTCAGCGATGTTGGCGGCACTGCGGCTGGCCTTGTTACCCGGTGAATCCGCATACGCAGGATTTATCAGCCGCATGTCGAGCGAGAGCTTGTTGGAGTACATCGTCACCAACAGCATCAGGGCTTTGACCTCCCCGTCGCTCAGGTCGGCGCGTCCGATATGTTCGGGATCTCCCGTCTTGGCGAAGAGCACCAGCTTGTCCAAAAACGCCTGCTGATCGTCGGTCATAGGTATCTGGCATAGCTCCTCGTCCAGCTCGGGACGGTCGATTCCTACGTCTGCGGCCGTGCGGTAGTCGGTAATCTCGTTGTAGAACATGGCCAGCTCCGGAACCTTGATGAAATAGCGGAAACGCTCTTTGGAGATCACTTCGTTAGTCACCGAAAACTCGAACTCCGATGTTTTCTGCGCAAATACCGCGGCCCACGCATCGAAGCAGGGAATATCCTGCCGCTCCAGCTCTTTGGGACGCAGATATTTGAAGAGCAGATACAGTTCCGTCAGGGAGTTGGCGATAGTCGTTCCCGAAAGGAACGTCGCGCCGAGATCGCGCCCCGTGCGCTGCTGAATGGTGCGGATGGCGTACAGCAGGTTCGTGGCTTTCTTACTGCCGTCGGTATTTCCCAGTCCCGACACGCGGCTGTGGCGGGTGTTGAACATCAGATTTTTGAAGTTGTGCGATTCATCGACGAACAGATGGTCTATTCCCATCTGCTGAAAATCCACCGTATCGTCCTTTTGCGCGTCGATTGTCTCCTGCAACTCGTGGAGCTTGGCATCCAGATTCTCCTTGCGTTTCTCCAGACCGCGCAGAATCCAGCCGTCCACATGTCCGCCCTGCTTTTCGTAGGACGCCAGATTTTCATCTATGTCGTCCATCTCCTGCCGGAGAATCTGCCGCTGCACCTCGGCCGACTGGGGTATCTTGCCGAACTGTTCGTGCGTAAGGATGATGCAGTCCCAGTTGTTGTTCTTGATGTCGCTGAAGATCCGCAGGCGGTTCTCCGGCGTGAAGTCCTCCTTGCCTGGATAGAGCAGACGGGCATTGGGATAGGCCGTGCGGAAGGTTCGGGCGATCTCGTGGATGTTGGCTTTGATACCGATGATCATCGGCTTGCGGGCCAGTCCCAGACGGTGCATCTCATACGCTGCGACGCACATGATGAGCGTCTTGCCCGTACCGACCTCGTGGTCGCAGATGCCGCCGCCGTTCTGCTTGATCATCCAGATCGCATCCTTCTGGCTGGGATACAGGTCGTCGATGCCCAGTCCCCGCAGGTCGAGCCCCGGAAACTGCTGATGGCTGCCGTCGTAGCGTGGACGGACATAACAGTTGAATTTGCGGTTGTAGAGATCGGTCAGCCGCTCCTTGAAATCGTCGGGCTGCGCATGCAGCCATTCGACGAACGCCTGCCGGATTTCGGTGATGAGCGTGTCGGCCTTCTGCCGGGCCTCGAAGTCGGGAATCCGGATGGTCTTGCCGTGTTCGTCCTTGCCGCCGTCCTTGTTGATGTTGGGCAGCGTGTTGAGCATGGCATGATGCAGCAGATCCATACCGTCGTAGACCTCGAAGTCTCCTTTGACGACGTATTTCTGGGAGATCAGAGGGCTGTACCCGTGGTTCTCGATGCCGAAGGCATCCATCTTCGCCGAATAGCTTACCGATACGGGCACCTGAAAGAAATGCTCGCAGAAGCCTTCGTAAATATCGGTCGGTATCCATCGCTCGCCGAGGTTGAAATCCAGCTCCTCGAACTCGATGCGTTTGGGTGCGGCCTCACGAAGCAGCGCGAGCGAGCGGCGGCTGGTATCGTCGTCGGGATTCTCCTTGAGGTAATTTTCGATCCATTCGGCTTTGGCGACGACATTCCCTGCCGCGAGCCGTTCGCGGATTTCATACCCCTTGACCATCGGATTGTAGAAAATGCGATCGCCCAGCTCGTCGATCAGCTCTTGCCGGGAACGCGATGCGAGCGACTCCATATAGGGAAACTCCACCCGTCCGAACTTGTTGAGCGAGGCGGCCAGCGCTTCGGCCGCCGTATCGACGTGTTTGAGCTCGTAAGGATCGAACGATACGGGGCGTCGGAGGATGTCGGAGAGCTGTTTTCGGCCTTCTACGAAGCGTTCGAGCCCCAGCACCTCTCGCCCGCCGGGATCGTTCAGGATGAAAGCGGCATTCTCTTTCTTGTTCAGATCGCCCAACAGAGCCGTGAAGTTCTCGTAACATTCGTTGAGTTTGCGCCGCAGGCCCTTGTATTCGATCTCGTTCTGCATTTCGAGCCGGTAGAGCAGCTGGTAGGTATCCCGCAGCGGGATATAGCGTTCGGCCCGGTATCGGGACAAGGTTCCCAGCTCTTCGGGATGGAACGTGCAGCCCTGTCGTGTCAGGCCGCCCAGACGCCCGACTTGCCCTTCGAACAGAACCAACGATCGCTCTTTGTAGTGCGGAAGCATCGTGCCGGTAAAGGGCCGCGGATCTTTATTCTCCGAAGCCGGCGCAGCGATTGCTGCCGGTGCATCCGCAGCCTCCGCTGCCTCCGCCGGTTGTGCGAACAGATTCCCCTGCGTGAAGAGATCGGACATGCCGGTCGTATCCGTTCTGCGCCCGGCCCGCCGCTGTCCCAGCGGACGGCGGGCGATCGGAACGGCGGCAGCGCTGCCGAAAAGCGATGCGGCCGGAACCGGTACTTCCGGAGTCGGTGCAACGGATGCCGGCTCCGGTGTCGGCACGGATTGCGGAGCCGCGACCCGATTTTGCCTCCGGGCGGTCGGCGGCACGGTTCGTGCCTGCGGGATATGGAACGGACGGAGATATTGTGTATATCGTTCGGTGTCGAGGCGGGCTGCGAAATCATTTGCGAGGATTCCGCGCAGCCGCTCGGCGATCCGTTCCGGGCCTCCGTCGTAGTGCAGTACGAGAGCGGATTGTCCATAGAGACCTTTTTCATGCGAAACCGTCGTATGGATCGCGTGCTTGAAATCCCGGTGGTAGTCGTTCAGGTAAATTCCGTTGCCGATCTCGGACGAACTGACGAAGCGTTGCTCGTCGGGGGTAAGCTTCCGCTTTTCGCTCTGTTTCTGTAGGACGACAAGATCGCTGGCCACTTCCGTGCCGGCATACTCCGTAAAGAGATTGTTCGGCAGCCGCACGGCCGAAACCAGCCGCGCATGCTCCATCAGATAGCGGCGGACGGGTTCGTTGCCGGGAGCGTCCATGACGCCCGCCGAGGTGACGAACGCCAGAATACCGCCTTCGCGGAGCGTATCCAGACCCTTGATGAAGAAATAGTTGTGAACGGCCTTGAGCGCTTGCCGTCGAACCGGGTCGTCGCTCTTCCGAAAGGATGCGTCGAAGATCCGGGTATCACCGAAGGGAATATTGGACGTTACCACGTCGAAATAACTGTCATAGGCCGATTCGATGGTTTGGAAACCGTCGATGACGACCTGCTCTCGTTCCCGGGCCAGTGCAGAGAGCACTTGTCCGGTCAGCAGGTCTTTCTCGAAAGAAAGGATTTCGACTTCGCCGTCGGCGGTCTCCCGGAACGACGACGGGAAAATCCCGGCCCCGGCGCTGGGGTCGAGCAATCGCCGGGGAACGATGCCGGCATCCAGGAGCGTCTCGGCGAGCGCATGCACGATGGCCGGCGGTGTGTAGAATGCCGTCAGCGTAGAATTGCGCATGCTCTGCACGAAGTCTTTATACCGCTGTTCGCTGCCGGCACAATGGCGCAGCAGTTCGTGCAGCTCCCTCACCTGCGGGAAGAGTTCCCGGTCGGTCTTTCATTGCGCGAGGTCATCGTCCGCAGCGGCCGGCTGCAAGACGCATTTCAACGCTCCGAAGCCGCTGTACGCAGCCAGGGCGTCTCGCTGCTGTGGGGACAGTACTGCCGGTGATGCGAAAGCGATACGCAGGGCGGCGATATTCGCCTCCAGATGTTTTCTTTTATTGTATGCCATGCAGTTCGATGTGGGTTTGGATGAGTCCGGTGAGTTCCAATAGAAGATTTTTATAGGACGGGCTGCTCTCGAAGTCGTCGGTCAGGTCGTACATCTCGAACGCCTCTTCGCAGACGGGAAGCAGTTTCAGGCAGAAAGCGGTGCGCTGCCGGGCTGCGACCTCCGGGAACCATTCCGACACGACCTCGAAGATCGCATCGTATTTCGAAAAACGCAGGTCTTGGTACAGAACGGCGTTCGAGAGTTCCAGAGCCTCGTAGACGCTGTTGCCGTTGCGAACGGCACGTTCATAGGTCTGGGCCGCATGGTCGCTCCGCTCGGCGATGAAGTGTTTGTCGGAGAGCAGTTCGGGATGGCTTTCGCGCAAATAAGCGGTAAGAGTTGCCGCGAAGTACGGCAACTCTTTCTCTTCTACGTGTCGTTTCATAATGGCTAACCGATTTTCATGCCTTTGGGTTGTGCGCCGGGAAGCGACGGAAGACGCCGGCGGACGCGCTGGCGCGGACGCGGGTTCTCCTCGCCCAGACGCGAACGGTAATTGCGGGCGTTGTTGCCGAACAGGGGCCGGCCCGTGTCGCTGTAACGAAGGTCGGTGCTGATCGTCTTGCCGCCGACTTTCATGCCGGGAATGAAGACGACCTCGTGGTTGGCCAGTTTTGCCTGGATGTCTGCACTTACCTTGACTCCGAAAACCGTATCGTGGATGCGCAGATGCGGATTATTGTCGTTGCGGAACACCACGTCTCCGCGGTTGGCGTCCACGCGGGCATGGCCCGAGATGACCCGGCCGTCCTTGAGGTGGATGTCTTCGACGAAGATCTCCTTGCCGGAGCGCAGCGCCTCGATGTCGTCGCCGATCTCTTTGCCGTAGATTCGGGTGGGGAGCGTCAGCGCATCGACCGGAAGCGTCGTCAGACGGTTCGTCGCCTCATGGACGCTGACATAACACTCGCACTCGCGGCCCGAGGTAAAATCTTTCATTTTCTTGGTGGAACCCAGATGTCCGTCGGTTTCGAGGCGCTCGATTTCCTTGTCCGTGAAGAGCTCCTTATACGGCGATATTTTGTACTGCGGCTCGTCCAGACGTGTGAAGATACGGAGTTGGACATTGCCTGCATCGTCGCGGATCGGCGAAATCGTGCCGAGGCCCAAATCGACCCAGCGGCCGTCCACCTTGTGTTTTAGCGGTACCAGTTTGTTGGGAATACGTCCCTTGAGGATGTCGCCCATGCTTTGATTCTCCAGCAGGATTTCTTTGTTCAGACCCAACGCCTGAATCTGATCCCACGGAAGTTCCCGTTCCTCGAACTTATAACGGTCAGCGAACTTGGCGATACGTCCCTCGTTGTTGAGTTCGTAGTCGGAGACCTCTTTGGCCAGGGAGCCGTCCTGATCCTTGCCTTCGCGGACTTGGATGATGGAATCGAGGATACGGTCGAGTTTTTCGATTCCGATCCGGAAGAAACTTCAGCCCAGGTCGGACGGGCGTCCGTATTGGTTGCGAAGGTTCTCGAAAAAGGTTCCCAAAACCGTTCGGCTGTCGAACGAAAGGGCTCTGCGCCGATCGCCCGGAGCCGTGCTTACGGTGTTGAACTCTCCCGTTTGCTCGTTCATTTCGCTGACCAGACGCAGATCGTTCGTCTTTTTGTCGAGGACGGCCAGCACGTCCTTCGATAGCTTTTCCTGTTCTCTTGCCATAATGCCAATATTAAATGAGTAAATAGAATGGTGAAAATCCGGCGGAAAGATAAGACCTTTTTCCAGTTCATAACACCAAATGCGCCTCTTCTGGCGGGAAGAGGCGCGAGGTGGCAGAAAATGGCATACTTTAATGTAAAAATATCTTTATCGAATAGAGATACTAATCTCTTGAAATTTACTCCTTGATAAATTTTTCATCAATATTAGTCACAACAACTTTTGTGCTTCGATATATTCTATCGAATCCTTTTGGAGCTTGGATAATACTTTGTGTTTATCTACTTTTTTAAGTTGTCCATTTTCTGAAATAAATGCACCTCTGCACTCCTTGAAAATTTTTTGCGCAGAATATCTCGACAATCCCATATTTTGCAAAGCGATTATTTCTCTATTCTGAGTTCCGTACTCTAAAAGCATCGCCCAATTTTCTCCGGCATTATCTTCTCCTACAATATTTTTAACCATCATATGATAATGATTGAAATATTTTTCAAGTTGAAATCTGAGAATTTCCTCTATTTTAACGTCGGGTATAGAGGGTGTAGAACCATGCTTTTTTGAAGATCAGCTCGAACCTCCGCGAACCGGATTGACTTATATGCCCAATTTCTTCGCTACTGACAGATGATCCTGCAAACAGCGCTGGCGTCACGTATAAAACTGGCTTTCGTTCAATCCCTCCCACTTGTAAAAAACACTCGGCAAATCTCCGCGCCTGTAATACTTCTCTATCAGAGGATAAACCAGGCTTTTCGTCAATCGGTTGTATTTCTTAATTTTTCATAAATCCGTTTTGACCGGTGTTTTATCTCCCGATCTAAAGGCAAAGGTAGAAATCTCAAGAATCATTGACAAGGTTAATCAACCACGATACTCTAAAGGTTAAGATTAGATTTGATTTCAATAAGTAATTCCGGCAATCTTTTTTCTCTTTTCGCAATAGTGCTAATTTCGCATTGCCATACGACAAGAACTTTCCATCCAGCTTCTTCTAATTCCGAAATTTTTCGACGATCCCTGGCTATATTCGCATCCAGTTTCGGTATCCAATACGCCTCGTTGCTTCGCGGACGACGACCGGCTCGACAAGAATGTCCATGCCAGAAACAGCCGTGTATAAAAATAGCGGTTTTATATTTTTTCAAAACTATATCAGGAGAACCTGGGAGCGAACGAACGTTCGTTCTATATCGAAATCCTTGAGAAAACAAATATTTACGAACCAATAATTCCGGGTTCGTATTCTCGTGTTTGATTTTCGACATTATTTCCGACCGTTTTATTTGGCTGCACGAGTCCATAAATTCCTGAAAATATTTATTCGATTCAGAATCTTTAATTACTTTTGTAGTACAAAGATATATAAAATTGAAACGAAGTACGAATAAATGTTGAAGCGGAATCAAATAGGAGTAATAGATCTTTTTTGCGGTATTGGAGGATTGAGCTATGGATTGAAACAGGAAGGGTTCGATATTATAGCAGGATTCGACATCGACAAAACCTGTGAGTTCGCATATACGCATAATAACGAAGCGAAGTTTTTCGCAACAGATATCACACGAGTGCGAAAATCTAAAATCAATAAACTCTTCAAAGGGAAGAAAGTTCGGGTTTTAGCAGGATGCGCTCCCTGTCAACCATTTTCGTCGTATGCTTTTAAAAACAAAGAAAAAGACCCAAACAAATACGATCTGCTTTATCAATTCGGCCGATTGGTAAAAGAGACATTGCCGGATATCGTTACGATGGAAAATGTTCCGCAGATCATGGATTTCAAATTGAAGCCCGTGTTATCCGATTTCATTTCTTTATTGAAACAGAAAAAATATGAAGTGAGCGTCAATAAAGTATATTGTCCGGATTACGGGATACCGCAAACCAGAAAGCGATTAGTGGTTATAGCGTCGAGGATCGGGAAAATAGAATTGATTCCACCGACCCATACGAAAGATAATTATGCAACGCTGAGGGATGCGATAAGCGATCTGCCTGAAATAAAAGCAGGTGAGACTTGCGCAGAAGACCCGTTGCACCGAGCCCAATCCCTCTCTCCTCTGAATTTACGTCGTATAAAGTGCACTCCTTACGGAGGAAGTTGGAAAGACTGGCCGGAAGAGTTGAAATTGAAATGCCACCAAACTGAAAAAGGGAAATCGTTCGGTAGCGTATATGGAAGAATGATTTGGGATGCACCGGCTTCGACGATGACCACGCAATGCACAGGCTTAGGAAACGGTCGTTTCGGACATCCGGAACAAGACCGTGCGATAACCGCGCGAGAGGCCGCATTGATACAAACCTTTCCGAAAACTTACAAATTTTTCGCGAATGAACAAGCCGTATCGCTTACGAAAGCGTCTCGCTATATCGGGAATGCGGTTCCTCCTGAATTAGGACGGATAATTGCAATGAGTATCGCGAAACATTTGAAACTCGAATAACGATGGGAGACGAGAAAATATTGAAATGGAGATTCGACGTAAGTACGTTTCGCTTGATCGGACGCGATCTGATCACGGATCGCATTACCGCTCTGTTCGAACTCGTGAAAAATTGTTACGACGCGAATGCCACGGAAGTAGAGGTCTCATTCGAAAATGTCGGGATCGATGCCGGTACAGCGGATAAATCCAGAGGTCGTATAACTATTAAAGACAATGGATTCGGAATGTCGTTCGAAGATATTCGCGATAAATGGATGGTAATCGGGACTTCGAACAAGCGAAAAAATCCTATATCTCCAGCCCCTTTTTTCCGACGATGCGTAGGCGAAAAAGGTATCGGTCGTTTCGCTGTAGATAAATTGGGCGACAAAGTGAATATCATAACGAAACGATCGAATAGCGATGGATGGCTGAATGTTGAAATTGATTGGAATCTATATTACAATCAAGCCAATGACGACGGTGGAATCCAATTATTCACAGATATTGAGAATAGATACGAATATATTCCTTCTTCGAATACAGAGGAATCAGGGACGACTCTGATCATAGAAAATGTTAGAGAGATTTGGAGTGAAGACGACGTGAAAAGATTCATTCGAGAAGCGTCGAAAATCGTATCTCCGTATGCGAATTTGAATCCGCCTTTCCAAATACGAGTACTCGCACCTGAATTCGCCATAAAAATCGAAGTCATCGAATCGATATCCGATATTGACGATGCGACGCTTTCGTTAGATATCGCATTCGATAAAGAACGTAGTACTCAGGAAACTCTTTATTTCGAAGAAGAAAGCGGAAAAATTCAAAAGAAAAATATCAAGATCAAAGAATTCGGAGGAATCTCTATGCGATTATTTTATTTCGACGATAAAGCGCGACGAGCCTTCCGAAAAAAATATCCGAATAACGAAATCGACGGTGTTAAAATCTATCGAGATGGCGTAATTACGACTCCGTTCGCAGAACGAGAAGACGATGCTAACAAGAAACGCGATATTTTAGGAATCGACAAACGATTGTGGCAGGATATCTTCAATAAGGTTAGCACCAGAGAAATAATCGGAATAGTCGATATTTCTAAACAAGAGAATCCGAATATTATCGATGCGACGAATCGACAGGATTTCAACGACAACGATGAATATCGTGCTTTGAAGGAGTTCATTATTCTCCAAATAAGCGCTATCGAAGATTATAAAATATATTTAAGGAAAAATAGAAAAAAAGACATAAATTCCGAACTCAATAATGCGAAGCAGGATATCGACGATTTAGTGCAATCGGCGTCCGATATTGCAGAAGCTCATCCCCAATTGCAACCGCAATTGAACAAATTGATCTCGACCGCAAAAAAAACGGGGAAAAGCGTAAAAGCCGCCATCGCAGAACATAAAAAAGCGGAAGAGGAATTCATTCGTAAAGAAAATATGTACATGAGCATTATGTCTTTGCAAGAATATGCTATACATATCACTCATGCAGTACGAACGTCGTTGAATAAGATCAAACGTAAAGCGGACTTCTTCAAAGAATTTTATCCCGATCCTGAAGAAGAGAAATTTTTTCTCTTATACGCGAAAGAAATTTCAGAAGAAATGGAAATATTGGATAAAGTCATCAATTATATGTTGAGTTATTCTCAATCCAATTTTTCTTTTCAAGATATCGATTTACAAAAGCTTATCGCCGACATCATACAGAATTATCGAACTAAGTTCGATTACGAAGGCATAAAGGCCGAATATGCGATAGGAGAACAATTGATTATATCTTCGAACAGACAATTTTTTTACGATATTCTCCAAAACTTAATAGACAATTCTATTAAGGCGATGAAGCATGTCGATGAAAAAATTCTGAAATGCACGGCCTTTACGGATAATAATGAGTTAATTATTAAAATATCCGATACTGGCGTAGGCATTCCTGATGAAAAAAAAGAATGGGTATTCGGTTTGTATAACACTACGACAGAAAAAGACGGAGGCGCGGGAATCGGTTTATATGTGGTCAAGACGAGAGTCGAATCGTTGAAAGGTAACGTAAAGATAATCAATTTGAACCGGACATAAAAAATCACCACTCCTTAATTTAATTTCAAGTAA
>OGNU01000693.1_pt1 | contig 13596 bp, 6 predicted proteins | sample 1573581 | NCBI WGS metagenome assembly OGNU01 (sample SAMEA2581992, study PRJEB24529) | metagenome | biome: Human gut stool | place: China | collected 2011 | reverse complement strand
ATCCTCGAAGTGGCCGCATAATAGATGATGTCCTGGAAGTCGATCTCCGGAATCGTCAGGTGCGCCCACGTCGGAGGCTCCAGCGTCAGCCAGTGGCGGTAGGCCGCCACACGGCGCTCGGTCATCCACTCCGGTTCGCCCTTCTTGGCCGAAATCAGGCGCACGACCTCTTCGGACAATCCCTTGCCGATGGTCTCGGTCTCGATGTCCGACGTAAATCCGTATTTATATTCCTGCTCCCGAATGCCTTCGAGAAGCTCCTTTTCGTTCGTTGCCATTACATGCCAAATATCGGACAAAGGTACGAAATCAAATTGCAAAATCATAATGCCGCGAAGCAAATCTGCGGCCGGAACCCCGATTCCGCCGGAAAAAATCCGGGTCCGGCCGGCTCGTTCTACCCCTTCCGGAGCCGGAGAAAGTCGGGAAACCGGAAATTTTGTCCGCAATTCTTTGTAGTTCCCCAAAAAGATTCTATATTTGCACACCCTTTCGGGAGAAAACCTCTTCCCGGAAGCGTGCCCGGAGAGATGGGTGAGTGGCTGAAACCACCGGTTTGCTAAACCGACGTACGGGGTAACCCGTACCACGAGTTCGAATCTCGTTCTCTCCGCCAAGTCACACCGAATAACAATATAAATCCCTGCAAATATGCAATTTGCAGGGATTTATACATAAGAGCCACGAGCATAAATTCGAACCTCTATCCCGATGCCATTTCTGCCAACGTCTTACGGATTCGGCGCGATAGGGAATCGGACGGAATGGAGAGAAACGCAAGGCCTCATCCGGAGCAAATTCCGCTCCCGGAACCGTCATCCGTTACGAGACCTGTCTGCGACCGGCCAGAGAATTCATGCGGAATACCTATAATAGATATCCGCTCAATCCATAGCAGTCCATATAAGGCATATTTCGCGAAGAAACAATCAGTACATCCTGTTTTTATTTCATATATTTACAAATAATTTCAAACGCCCCGTCACACAAGCATTACCCCGAAATACGATTTATAATTAACACGATTATTCCATATAACATTTCTCTATTTCCATCTCGATGATATGCCTGATTGGGGGATTACATAAGGATTATGCTTTACAAAGACAGAAAATCATCGTAAAAACAAGCACAACAATACGAATGAAATTTACCGATTGACAAACCATTAGCTTTGCGTATGAAATTCTATCGTTTAATACTCGCTTGTTTCTGTTTATTCTTTTGTGGTTGCGGTCCGTATTATCACGATTATTCTGAAAAATCGGGGTTCGAGCAAACAGAAGTGGACAGCATGATGTTGGAAAATCTGGAAGTCCTGGGACGAGTTTGGGGATATGTGAAATACCACCATCCGATATTTACTGACAATCATTATGATCCGGATGCTGAACTTTTCGAATTATTGCCCCGAATAGCAAAGGCTACTTCGACGGAACGCAATCGGATTCTGAGCGCATGGATAGCACATTTCGGCTCATACGATACAACCCCGGAACGTTATGAATCCATCGCCTCCGACCCAAAACGCATCGAATTCCACACCGATATTTCTTGGATTCGTGACACAGAAAGACTCGGGAAAGACCTTTCCGCACATCTTATCCGCCTTCGCGTGGCCGATCGCAAATGGAATTACTATGCTCTCCAATGGATGCGTGAAGGGTGGGCACACAATCCTCAATTTCATAACGAGAAAGGATATCCGAATATAGAATCCCCGGACTATGGTTATCGGCTGCTCGCAGTTTTCCGGTTTTGGAATATGGTGGAATATTTCTTTCCGACCAAATATCTGATCGACAAGAATTGGAACGACGTGTTAAAAGAATATATTCTGCGTATGGCAGCCCCCGAGGACGGAGATTATCGAAAGGAAGCATGGCGCATGATCGCAGAACTGCACGATAACCATGCGCAAGGCAATCTTTTTTGGCTTACCGGAAATTTCCGGATTCCCTTGGATGTCGGTTTTGTCGAAGATCGCCTTGTCGTGCTTTCTCCCGATACTCTCCCGTTACTCTGGAGTGAGCGGAAGGTTCCGTTTCGCCCCGGCGACGAAATTATCGAGGTCGGCAGAGAACCGGTCAAGAATTATATAACCCGGACACGGACATTTGTTCCATGTTCACACGAGGCCGATGTACTTCGTTTTACCGCCGATGCGATCATGCGAACACCTAAGAATACATTGCTTCCGATCCGATACTGCCGTGGAGGTGTTCTCCGCGACACGTTAGCCGTCGTAGAACCTGAAGGCGGGAAATACCTGAAACTGGTCGAACGGAGACGGCGATCGGATTATCGCCTATTGAATGAAAATATCGCATATCTCTATCCGGCAGGTTACGCGCAAACCGATAGTATAGTAGTAGAAAAGATATTATCGAAATCCGAAGGTCTGATAATAGATATGAGATGCTATCCCCCGCACGATTTTAGGACATTCATTGCCAAATATGTTCTTCCGGAAAAGCCGGAATGCAATATGGCGAATACTTATCCGGTCATCGCGTTGCCTGGGATATTCCATCGGGAAACGATTGCACAAATCGGCAGACCGTATAAAAAATACGACAAGCCAATTGTTCTTCTTGTAAATGAAACGACACAGAGTATGGCCGAATATTTTGTACAAGCCATGCAAAATAACCATCGGGTTCAAGTGATCGGGTCGAAGACAGCCGGCGCCAATGGCAATGTTTCGGAATTCTTATTGCCGGGAGGAATCAAGAGCCGTTTTTCCGGCTTAGGATGGTATTATGCCGATGGGACTCCGGTGCAACGGCAGGGAGTGAAAATCGACCATGAGATAAAGCCCTCGGTTGAAGGCATCGCTGCCGGACGGGACGAAGTGCTTGAATTCGCAATACGGACAATTAACAGAGGGGGCCGAAAATCTTTAAAAGAGTAGGGATAATGATAAAACCTAATGAACAATGAAAAAACTTCAGTTAAAAAAGGAGGTTATCCAAAAATTGGATAACGATCGGCAGGTAATTATCAAAGGTGGTACCGATATCATTTACGGTGATTCCGGAGGGACGAATTGTCATACTTGTAAACAAGTGTATTGTCAGGAGACAATGACTCCGACTACTTGTATAGACAACTTGTGTGTCGTGACAGGAGGTTCTTTGTGCGAATGTAGGCCTCCTAAGCAGGGGGACAGAACAAGTACTTTGTATAACTCTTGATACTCAACAGGACGAAGGGTGTCAATGGTCATTGAATAATGAATGTCTTCCTGTCGTTTCGGCTGCATCTGTTTGTATGCCTTGCACAACAAGGGCTTGTCCTTGAATGAATCTTTCCATTTCACAAATAGTTAGCTATCCTATTGGGATAGCTAACTAAAAACTTAATAAATATAATTCTGTTTTATCTCCGTCGGTAGATAATCGGAGCAATCCTTTATAGACACACCTAAATATGCGATATTTATGTAATAGCAGATTAATTTTCTTGGTTGCAATGGCATTTGTCGGTTGTACCCGGCCACCGATTTATTCGACGGAGTACAACCTCGATTTCGAGTATGCCAAAAACGATTCCATACCGACGCGGTGGATGCTGGGCAACAGCAGTACGACAGGATACCACATCTCCCTTGACAAACAGATCAAACAACATGGAACAACAAGTATCCGAATACAATGGGAACAGCCAACACGATACAATTCATTAGGTGGATTTCGGCATATTTTTCCGAAAACATTGGCAGCAGGAAAGGAATTGGAAGTTTCCGGTTGGATTAAGACCCGCGATATCGAACAAGACGGGTTCGCAGGATTCCACCTATTCGAGAAAAACCGGGATGGGAAATTCCGGGAACATCTGGATACCATACAAGTTGTACGGAAAACCTCAGACTGGACTCATATCAGCACAAAAACCAAAATCGGGAACGATGCCGAATACATAGCTCTTTCCGGAATCCTCAAAGGGAAAGGCACAGCCTGGTTCGACAATATCGAACTCAGAATCGACGGCATAAGATACGAAGACAAAGCGATTCCGGCACCGAAAACGGAATTGTCCGACAGGGAGAAAGAAGAGCTGCGCCGATACGTCTATCCGCTGCGGACCTGCGAACCGGACGGCGGGGACACGCAGGACCTCGACATTCTCCGGCAGTTGGTCGGAGAATGCAGGGCGGTCGGGCTCGGAGAGAATACGCACGGAACGAGCGAAGTGTTCAAAATGAAGGACCGGATCATCCGCTATCTGGCAGAAAACTGCGGATTCGATATTTTCGCGCTGGAAGCCAACATGCCCGAATGCTATCAGTTGAACAACTATACCGTCGGAGGTATTGACAACCCGATACGATTGTTAATCGGAATATACATGTGGCCGTGGAGAACCCATGAAATGCTGAACATGATCGAATGGATGAAAACATTCAACGCATCCGAACCCCGAATTACGTTTACGGGAGTGGACATGCAAGTTTATACGGCTCCGCTCCGTCTGCTGCAACGAACTTTTACAAAGGACGAATCCGAAAAATGCCTCGTCTCGGAAATAGCCCGCAATCTCCGACATATCTATACCGAAGATTATCAATTCTACACGGAACTCGCCAAAAAGGCGGATGCCGATCTGACCGTTTTGGAACTCCGGCTAAAGCAGAAAAAACTTACACCGATGCAGCATGCATGGGCGCAGCGAAACATAGAACTGCTGCATCAGTTTTTAAGTCAGGGGGAGGATTTGGATTGGCGCGACAAAGGGATGGCAAATAATCTGTTGTGGATTATGCAACAAAATCCGGACGCCAGAATTGCAGTCTGGGCGCATAATACACATATCAGCCGAAGTCAAAGCAAAACTTCGAGTTCCCGCCCTATGGGAGCCTTCTTGAAAGACAGTCTTGCGGATGATTTCCGGTCTTTCGGATTCGTCTGTTTCGAAGGCGAATTTACGGCTAAAAAAGGACCGCAATACTTTCCTGCGATATTAAAGCCGGAGCCGGGAACATTGGAATATCTGCTCGAACAACTGAACGAACCGCAGTTTATCCTGAACCTGAAAAAAATGCGCGAAGAAAAAGCACACGCATTACAATGGATCGACAAACAAGTATTCCGAGCAATCGGAGCAAATCCCGACGTCGTTTACGACACGCGTGTATCCGACATGTTCGATTATCTGATTTTCATCCGCAATACCTCGGCATCGCACATGATACAATAATTCAAAAAGAGGAACCCGAAAATCTTCAAAAGAGTAGGGATAATGCTAACTCAAAAACAACCGCAATGAAAAAACTTCAATTGAAAAAAGAAGTGATTGCCAATCTTGACAATCGCTCTTCAGGAATGGTAAAGGGAGGTACGAATACTACCTGGACTTTTGAAACCAGAGAGGGAACCTGCACATGCGACCAATTCACAAATAATGGATGCGTAGAAACAATGCGGTCTATATGTTACTGCCCTTCCCCGACTACTCCGGAAGCAGGTTGCCCTGCCGAGACCCATGCCGGCAAAGAGTGTGAAAAAACACACGATTGCCCTCAGACCGGAATATCGGCTTGCGATGCATGCCAGGAAACGGCCCGTTAACATGTTTCATTATTCCGACAAATGTTTTGAATAAACGAAGTAAAATTTTCGAGGTATTTCGGTGAAGACAATCACCGAAATACCTCTCTGTAGAAACTTAATTGCCCCGGGACAGGTAGGATATGACGAGATTTCCCCACTACACCCAGCTCGATACGATGGACTGCGGTCCGACGTCGCTGAAAATCGTCGCGCAGTTCTTCGGACGTAACTACTCCTTGCAGACGCTGCGGGAACGCTGCCACATCACCCGCGAAGGGGTTTCGCTGCTGGGCATCAGCGATGCTGCCGAGAGTATCGGACTGCGGACGGCCTCGGTGAAGCTCACGTGGCTGCAACTGCGCAAGGTCGCGCCGCTGCCGTGCATCGTCCACTGGTACCAGCGGCACTTCGTCGTCGTTTACAAGATAAGGAAGGAGCGGGGCGAGTGGCGGATCTATGTCTCCGACCCGGCGCAGGGCCTGCTGAAATACTCCGAGCGGGACTTCCTGAAGGGCTGGCTCTCGACCACCACACCTGTCGACGAAGAGCAGGAGCGCGACCTGGCACGCGACGATCTGGAATACGAAAAGCTGAACATCGAAGAGCTTCTCCAGCCGGATGAGGATGCGGAACCGCAGCCGGACATGCCGGACGCCGAAACCTACGGCAAGGCCGGTATCGTCCTGCTGCTGGAGCCCACTCCGAAGTTCTATCAGGAGGAGGGCGACGGCGACAAGCGCCTCTCTTTCCGCTATGTATTGGGCTATCTGCGTCCCTACAAGGGTTATCTGGCACAGCTGGGGCTTGCGATGCTCACGGCGAGCGTCATCAGCCTGATCCTGCCCTTCATCACCCAGTCGGTCGTCGATACGGGTATCGGCACGGGCAACCTTTCGTTCGTCGTCATGCTGCTCGTCGCGCAGGTGCTGCTGACCGTAGGACAGACGGCCAACAGCCTCATCCGCTCGTGGCTCATGCTGCACATGACCACGCGCATCAGCATCTCGCTCATCTCGGATTTCCTTTGCAAACTCATGCGGCTGCCCATCGCCTTCTTCGACTCGAAGATGGTCGGCGACATCATGCAGCGCATCACGGACTACAACCGCGTGCAGACCTTCCTCACGGGGTCACTGCTGAGCATCGTCATGGCGGCGTTCTCGTTCGTCATCTACGGGGTCGTGATGGCCGGCTACGACCTGACTATTCTCGGCGTCTTCCTGCTGGGCAGCGCGCTCTACATCGGCTGGGTGCTGGTCTTCCTCAAACAGCGGCGCAAACTCGACTACATGCGCTTCCAGGAGGCGGCCAACAACCAGAGCAACATCGTGCAGCTCATAGGCGGCATGCAGGACATCAAGCTGAACAACTGCGAGAAGCAGAAACGCTGGGAGTGGGAGCGTATCCAGGCCAAACTGTTCCGGGTCTCGATCAAGAGCCTGACGCTCGGGCAGACGCAGCAGGTCGGCGGCCTGTTCATCGACCAGACCAAAAACGTCGCCATCTCGTTTCTGGCCGCTTCGGCCGTCATCGAGGGCGACATGACGCTGGGTATGATGATGGCCATGCAGTATATCATCGGCCAGCTCAACGCCCCCGTCTCGCAGTTCATCGGCTTCGTGCAGGCCACGCAGGATGCCAAGATCTCGCTCGAACGCCTCGGCGAAATCTACGACCGTGAGGACGAGGAGCCGGACGACGAGGAACGTCTCGGAGAGATTCCCGAAGCAGCGGCCCTCGAATTCAAGGGCGTGACGTTCCAGTACGAAGGCCCCCATTCGGACAAGGTGCTGGACGGCATCGACCTCACGATTCCGGCCAACCGGGTAACGGCCATCGTCGGGGCCTCGGGGTCGGGCAAAACCACGATGCTCAAGATGATGCTGGGTTTCTACGCCCCCGTCGAAGGCACGGTGCTGCTGGGCGACGTGCCGCTGTCGCGCTACAGCGAGAGCTGCTGGCGCAAGGCGTGCGGCGTGGTCATGCAGGAGGGTTACGTCTTCTCGGACACCATCGCCAACAACATCGGCGTCTCGGACGAACGGCCCGACATGAAGCGCGTGCGACAGGCGGTCGAGGTGGCCAACATCGGGGAGTGGATCGAGGAGTTGCCGCTGCGCTACAACACGCGCATCGGTGCCGACGGCCACGGGCTGAGCACGGGGCAGAAGCAGCGGCTGCTGATCGCCCGCGCCGCCTACAAGGATGCCAAATACCTCTTTTTCGACGAGGCGACCAATTCGCTCGACGCCAACAACGAGCGGACGATCATGGAGCGGTTGCAGCGGCTGTTCGAGGGAAAGACCGTCGTCATCGTCGCGCACCGGCTCTCGACGGTGAAGAACGCCGACAACATTGTGGTGCTCGACCACGGGCATATCGTCGAGCAGGGCACGCATGCCGAACTGACCGCCAGGAAAGGCTATTACTACGAGCTGGTGAAAAACCAGCTGGAATTGGGAAACTAAACCTACAGCAGACTATGCCGCAGAGAGACAGTTTTTACAGCGACGAGGCGCAGGAGATCATCGGCTCCGTACCTTCATGGGTCGTACGATGGGGAATCACGGTCGTATTCGTGATTTTCGCAGGAATCGTCGCCGGCTGCTATTTCATCAAGTATCCGCAGATCGTCACGGCACCCATTACCATCACGACCGTCAATCCTCCGGCCGACCTCGCGGCCCGCTACGACGGCCTGCTCGATACGGTCTGCGTCTCGAACGGCGACACCGTGCGTCAGGGGCAGCTGCTCGCGCTCTTCGCCACGCCGGCCCGCTACGACGACATCTCCGCCATCGAACGTTCCTTGCAGGGCTCCTGCGCAGAGCCCCTCTCCGCACTCGTCCGCAGCGAGTGGCTCGACGAAACCTACACGCTGGGCGACCTGCAATCCACCTGGGCGGAATTTCTGAGGCAGTGCCTCGACTACCGACATTACCTCGACATCGACTACATCGGCCGCAAGAAGCAGCTTCTGGCGGCGCAGATCGACAAGAACGCGGAGTATTACGACCGGCTGCAAACCCAAAAGCGGCTCTTGCTCAAAGACCTCGACTACGGCCGCCGCACGCTGGAGCGGGATTCGCTGCTGCTCTCCGAGGCGGTCATCTCCTCGGCCGACTACGAAGCCACGGCCCAGGGATTCCTGTCGAAGCAGAACTCCAAGGCGGGCTTCGACGCCACGCTGACCTCCACCGAACTGACAATCCTCCAGACCCGCCAGCAGATAGTCGAGCTCTCGGTGCAGGAGGAGAACGAAAAAGCGGAATACGAACATGCGCTCGACCAGCTGCGGCAGCAGCTTCTCGCAGGAATCGCCCAATGGAAGGAGCAGTATGCCGTGATCGCCCCTGCGGGCGGGCGCGTCTCGCTGCAAAGCTACTGGAGCCGTGGGCAGCACGTCTCCGTGGGCAGCATTCTGGCCAGCATCGTCCCCGAGGGGAAGACGGAGGTTTTGGGCCGGATGCAGGTTCCCTCGTCGGGCTTCGGAAAGGTGAAGCAGGGGCAGGCGGTGAACGTCAAGCTCAACGGCTTTCCCTACATGGAGTTCGGCGTGCTGAAAGGTACCATACGGTCGATTTCTGCCGTGCCGGTGCAAACCGCCGCCGGAGTGGCCTATACCGTAGAGGTCGTATTTCCCGGGGAGCTGACGACGACTTACAAAAAGGAGCTGCCGCTCATACAGCAGATGGACGGCACGGGAGAAATCATCACGGAGGACATGCGTCTTATCGAGCAGTTCATTCGGCCCGTCGTCTCGCTGTTCAAAAACCGCTGAGCCATGAAATTCCGTCTGCTCTTTTTCACGGCCGTTTTCCAGACCGTCACCGTCGCTTCCGCGCAGGAGAAACATTGGACGCTCGAAGAGTGCATCGCCTATGCTTATGAGCACAACATCGAAATCAAGCAGCAGGAGCTCACGGCCGAATCCAAACGGCTCGCCGTGGCCGAGTCGAAATGGAGCTACGCACCCAGCGTGTCCGCCTCGGCCGGCTACTCGCTCTCCACGGGCCGCGTGCTCGACGAGACGACCTACGAATTTCTCGAAAACGAGACCGTCGCCGGCAGCAACGCTTCGCTCGGGGCGAGCGTTCCGCTGTTCATCGGCCTGAGGAACCATTACAACCTCCGGCGTGCGAAACTCGACCTGCGCTCCTCGCTGCTCGCGGTGGAGAAGATGCGCAACGACGTGCGGATGAATGTCACGGCATCCTATCTGGAGATACTCTGTGCCGAGGAGACGATACGCGATGCCGAACAGGTCGTGGAGGAGCTGAAGGTGCAGGAGGAGAAGACCGCGAAAAAAGTCGAGGCCCGCAAGGTGACGATGGCCGACCTGCTGCAAATCCGTGCTCAGCGTGCCGATGCGGAGAACGATGTGCTGACGGCAAGGAACTCCTACGACATCGCGCGGCTGAACCTCTGCCAGCTGCTCGAAATCGACGACTATACGACCTTCCGGACCGTTGCGCCCGATGTCGGGGAGCTGACTCGTTACGACATCGCGGACAGCCCGGCAGAAGTGCTCGACGCCGCCCGGGGATTGCCCGAGCTGGAGGCGGCACGCGTGGGGATCGATCTGGCCCGCCGCAACCTGCAAATCGCACGCACGGCCTATTGGCCGACGCTCTCGCTCTCGGTCGGGTACGGGTCGAGCTATTCCGACGTGCGGCAGAAGATGTTCCGGAATACCGACGGCACCTATCGGTATGAGGCCTATCCGTTTTTCGAGCAGTACAAGGACAATGCGAGCAGCTATGTGTCGCTGTCGCTCAATATTCCGATTTTCGGCAAATTCACGACCCGCAAGAACGTGCAGCGGCAGAAACTCGCCATACGGCAGGCCGAATACGCCCTGCGTACCACCGAAAAACAGGTGGAGAAGGAGGTTACGCAGGCGCTCATCGACGCCCGAACGGCGTGGGAGCGATACCGCGGAGCGCAGCGGTACGTCGCCTCGGCCGAGGAGGCCGCCCGGCAGATCGCCCGCAAGTACGACCTCGGTGCCGCGACCGTAACAGATTATAATACCGCCGTCAGTACGCAGGTCAAGGCTCGATCGCAACTCCTGCAGACGAAATACGAATATCTATTCAAGATAAAGACTTTAACCTATTATACGAACTACTACTATGGAGAATGAAGGACAGCAAACTAAAAAGCAAGTCATTTTAGGATGGGCGCCTCCCGCAAATGTTTATATGCCTTCGCCGGCTATGTCGGTGTTAAAAGCCTATCTCCAAAATTTCGGATACAACGTCTGCATCGAATATTGGAACCTTTATTTGCGGAAGCTCCAGAACGAATTTATGTGGAGTGACGGTACTTTGGCAGATGAAGGAGCCGAACATCTGTTGCTGTACTACAATTATTTGGCGATCAAACATAAAGACACTTGTGCATATAATCGCTTGAAAGTTTTGCTGAAGGCTATCAAACCTCAGTATATCAATATGTCTCCTAATTTTTGGGATGAACATATGCATCAATATGCTCAAAAGTTCGAAGATCTGTTGAATGAAATCATAGATAAATACGATTTCGACAAAATTCTGTATTTCGGGCTGGAGGTAAATTTGTATCAATGGGTTTGTTCGAGTATTATCGCAGAAAAAATCAAAGAGAAAAATCCATCTGCAGTAATCGTTGTCGGAGGCATCGGCACCAAAGAAGCGGCGATTGCCTATTTGCAAAATTTCGCACAATTCGATATCGCTATGTGGGGCGAAGGCGAGATTCCGCTGCTTCATTTGACTGAGAAAATTTCCGAGGATAAAACGGATGAATTATCCTCGATAGGCAACATAGCGTACAGGGTAAACGGCGAAATTCTGACATCCCGAATACCTAATATGGAGTTCGCCGATTTATCGTCTAAAGCCCTCCGGCCGGATTATTCCGATTTTTTCGATAAGATGGACTGCTATGGTGTTCCCAAGCAATATGCATTGTTATCTTTTGAAAACAGTAGAAGCTGCCATTGGAAGAAATGTCATTTCTGCTACTTAAACATGGGTTATAAATTCCGGAAAAAAGATATAGCCGTCACATTGGATGAAATCGCCGATTCGGTTAAGAAGTACGGAATCTACAGAATTCAGTTTTTGGATAATGATCTTATCGACAATGACTTTGCTCGCTTCGACGCTTTCCTTGACGGACTGATGGAAATCAGAGAGCAGTATCCTCGATTATCCATCGATTTAGGTGAAATCATATCGCACGGAGTCAATGCACGGATTGTAAAGAAGATGGCTTTGGCTGGATTCAATCATGTGCAAATCGGATATGAATCTCCTTCAGACAATCTTTTACGAAAGATCGACAAGAAAAATACATTTTCCAGTAATCTCTTATTCATCAAGTTCGCTTATAAGTACAGAATTCATGTAAACGGAGCGAACGTTTTACGGGGCTTGATAGAAGAAACGGAAGACGATATAATCGAGAGCATTGACAATCTGCATTTTTTAAGGTTCTTTTATGCCGAAAACTTTTTCAAGCATAACATATCTCAATTAGCTGTAATCAAGTCCAGTCCATATTATAACAAGATAAAGGACGAATTGCCATACCGATGGGCCGAAAATCCGATGGCTATGCTTCTGCCACGAAATTACTTGCAGGACGAGACTAAGATCATCCTTCTCGAACATCTGAAATTATCTCAGAATTTATTGTGGGATAAATTTATAGAAATCGAACATTATTATAAAAGCCAGCATTATTCCTATCTTTTCGTTTCCTACGATGATAAGGCTATATATAAAGAATACTGCAATGGAACACTGATAAATGAGTTGGAATTCGATACGCATTCGACGGAGTGGAACGTATTGCAAAAAGCCAATGAGGAAGTCATTTCACTCGCTGAATTGGCCAAAGAATGCCATATCGAGGAAAAGAGTCTCATTCCCATTATAGATGGGTTGTTTGCGGAAAGGCTGATTTTCCATAGCAGCGATTATTCGGAAATTGTTTCTGTCGTCGATATATCCACTTCAAAATGATAAAGCCATGGTTATTCGTAAAATCATCGGTCTGCTGTTCGCAGTCCTTCCGGTGCAAATCGGGGCCGCCCAAGAAAACCCGTATGACAATGCAATCGGAGAGGCTATCTCCCGAAGCGACTGGTTCGAAACGAGAGCCCGTTATGAACAGAGTGCCGACAGCCTGAGCGATTACATGCGGCTGTTCTCGGGGGCGCTGCTCGACCATAATTTCAACAATCCGGCGGGCGCCGTCGAGAAAATCCAGCACATGTACGATGAGTACAACGCCCAAATGGGCGGCAACTTTTTCTCATTGTTCTGGATGATGTCCGACAATCTGGCGAAACTCGGACACTTCAAAGCTGCCCACGATATTTGTACGAGCTTGCTTGCGCAAGGCCGGGACTATATGGACGAGGGGACGCGGACTGCTTTCGAGACCAATGCCGTCCTTTTCGGGCTTCAATCCCAGTGGCCCCGAATGGGAATATCGGATGCCGACACGAACTACGACATACCGTTCGACGTCGAGGACGAACAAATCAAGTTCACTGTTGTCCGCGGCACACAACGTATCAGCGCAATGCTTGATTCCGGAGGGCAAATGACGGTTATCGACAAGCAATTGACGGAGAGATTGGGGTTACCGCTGTCGGCGGATTCGATCTGGTTCAACGAAACGCGGTGCCCTCTCGCATTGCTCGACACCCTGCGATTGGGCGCGGCCGTGTTCGTCAATATTCCGTGTGTGGTCTTGCCCCTCGGAGAGACGGGAGTTACGGATTGCAGCCTTATTCTCGGAAACGATGTGTTGCAACTCTTTCCTGAGATCGAATTGGACTACGGAGTTCGGGAGTTGCGCTTAAAGTCGCATACGACACCGCTGCCCGATGCTCCTCGGAATTTGATGCTCCACAAAATACCTTATATTCTGGTGAAACTGAACGGAATCCCCGCAACGATGGTTTGGGATACGGGAGCCTCGAAATCGTCGGTCGAACCGGAATTCCATGAGGCGCATCGCGACCGGCTTCCGCCGTTGCAGGCAC
>OGNU01000689.1_pt1 | contig 13642 bp, 10 predicted proteins | sample 1573581 | NCBI WGS metagenome assembly OGNU01 (sample SAMEA2581992, study PRJEB24529) | metagenome | biome: Human gut stool | place: China | collected 2011 | reverse complement strand
CGAGTGACCGCCCTTGAGTCCCTTGACGCTGATCTTCGCAGCGGTATAACCGCCCGCGGGCGTCGGCTCGGCCTTGTAGCCGAAGGTCATATTGGCGTCGAGCCCTCCGGCGCAGCCCACGTAGAGTTCGCCCTCCTCCTCGGAATCGAGGTTCAGCAGGATGTCGCCGTGCAGCAGCCCCTTTTCCAGACCGTTCGCACCGTCCATGCCGGTCTCCTCGGTGGCCGTGAACAGGGCCTCCAGCGGCCCGTGCTTCAGCGTCCGGTCCTCCAGCACCGCGAGGATCGCCGCCACGCCGATACCGTTGTCGGCGCCCAGCGTCGTGCCGTCGGCCGTCACCCAGCCGCCGTCGATGTAGGCGTCGATGGGGTCCTTGGTGAAATCGAACTCCTTGTCGTTGTTCTTCTGCGGAACCATGTCGAGGTGGGCTTGCAGGATCACGCCCTTGCGGTCCTCCATCCCCTTCGAGGCGGGTTTGCGGACATAGACGTTGTGCGCCGCGTCCTCCTTCGATTCGAGGCCCTGCGCGCGGGCGAAATCGAGAATATAGCGGCGGATCTTCTCCTCGTGCGACGAGGGGCGCGGGATGCGGACGATCTCCGCGAAATGTTTCCAGACGAGCGCCGGTTCGAGCGCTGCAAGATTTCTGTCCATGACTTATTCGTTTTTGGTTTCCGTATTTTCCGTATCCGATTCTCCGGATTCCGCCGGCCCCGCGCCGGCGTGCCGGTCGAAGGCTTCGACGATGTGCTTGACGAGCGGATGGCGCACGATGTCGCGCTTGTCGAACTCGACGATGCCGATGCCCTCCACGCGGCGCAGGATCTCCATCGCGCGCACCAGTCCGCTGTCGCTCCTGCGCGGCAGGTCGATCTGCGTCACGTCGCCCGTGACGATGAAACGCGCGTTGCGCCCCATGCGCGTCAGGAACATCTTGATCTGCGCGAGCGTGGTATTCTGCGCCTCGTCCAGAATGACGAAGGCGTTGTCGAGCGTCCGCCCGCGCATGTAGGCCAGCGGTGCGATCTGCACGGTCCCCTCTTCGAGGAACTTCTGGAGCTTCGCGGGCGGGATCATGTCGTTGAGCGCGTCGTAGAGCGGCTGCAGGTAGGGGTCCAGCTTCTCCTTCATGTCGCCGGGCAGGAAGCCCAGCTTCTCGCCCGCCTCGACGGCCGGGCGCGTCAGGATGATGCGCCGCACCTGTTTCTCCTTCAGGGCCCGGACGGCCAGCGCGATGGCCGTATAGGTCTTGCCCGACCCGGCCGGGCCGACGGCGAAGAGCAGGTCGCACTTGTCGTAGAGCCCCACCAGCCGCTGCTGGTTCACCGTGCGGGCGCGGACGATATTGCCGTTGTTGCCGTACACGATCACGTCCTTGTCCGCGGGGGCGTCCGCCGCTCCGAAGCCCCCCGCGAAACACTGGTCGATGACCTGCGGGGAGATGTGCCCGTACTTGAGGTAATAGGCCGCCAGCCCCTCCATGCGGGCGGCGAACCGGCGCGTCTCCGCCTCGGGGCCGAGCACCTTGAGCGACTGTCCGCGCGCCACGATCTTCAATGCGGGGTGCAGCGCCTTGATCTGTTCCAGATAGACGTTCTGCGCCCCGTACAGTTCGCGGGGATCGACCCCTTCGACGGCGATTTCCCGTCCGAGCGTCTCCGTCATAGGCTAAAACAGATAACCGAAACTCAGTGCGACGTTGTACGAGCGGAGCTTGTCGAGCTGCTGGCCGTCGGGCAGCACGACGTCGTGCTTGGCCCGGAACTGGCCGTTGTAGCGCAGATCGACGAGCAGGTGGCGCATCAGCACCACGCCGGCCCCGACCGTGAACGAGACCGTGGGACGCACGCGCCCGAAATCGAGCAGGTCGCGCCCCGACTTCTGCTTGCTGTCGTTCATCACCGTAAAGACCGGTCCGGTGTAGATGCGCACGGGATGGAGCAGCCGCAGCGACAGCAGCACCGGCACGTCGATCGAATTGGACTTGAGGTTCACCTCCTCGCCCCCCTCGGGCCGGATGCGCATGCCCTGGCGGACATAGAGAATCTGCGGCTCGACGGCGAAGGCGCCCAGATTCACGGCCGTCACGATGCCGGCCTGCCAGCCGCATTTGTTCCTGATGTCCGTCCGGTCCATGTCGGTCGTATAATCGGGAATGCTGATGCCTCCGATCACGCCCCATTCCACCCGCGTGCGGGGCCGCTGCGCCGCCGCGCTCCATGCGGCGGCTGCAAGCAGCAGGGTCAGTACGATTTTTTTCATATCCGTTGTTCGTTGTTTGTCAGTTTCACGCTCGCCCAGAGCATGTAGCACACCAGCACGGCGACGAAGAGCATCCCCCAATGCGGACTGCCCGCCGCACGCGCGACGGCGCCGCACGCCGGACCCGACACGGCTCCCGCCGAAATGGCCAGAATCATCAGCCCGGCCACCTCGTTGGCCCGCTCCGGCACGGCACGGGTCGCCACGGAGTAGAAGGTGGCGAAGACGCACGCCATGCCGAAGCCCATGAGGCCCACGGCGGCATAGATCACCGCCCCGCTGTCCGTGAAGAGCAGCACGAGGCAGAGCGCCAGCACCCCGGCCATGTTCCAGCCCAGATATTTCGTGTCCCGGACCCGCACGAGGGCCCACGCCCCGACGATCGTCCCGACGATGCGGCAGGCATAGAAACCCGTGGTCGTGAGGATCGACGAGGGGTTGTCGATCAGCCGCACCGAGAGGTAGCCGATCCCCACGTCGGCGGCGATGAAGCATGCCACGCCCAGCGCCGAGAGCAGCACCGCACGGTTCTTCAGCAGACCGAAGCAGGCTGCCAGTCCGACGGAGGTTCCGCTGCGCGGCGGCTCGGGCACGGAGGTCAGTTGCAGCCACACCCCGCCCGCGACCGTGAGAGCCGCGTAGATCGGCAGCAGCAGACGCCACGACCCGGTCGCGGCGACCAGTCCCGTCACGATCGGCGCCAGCAGGAGCAGCGACGTGTTGCGGAAAATCTGCCCCACGGTCAGGTAGCTCGTCATGCGCTCCGCGGGAACGATGGTGGCCAGCAGCGGATTGACGGCCACCTGGATCGCCGTGTTGCCTATACCCAGCAGGCCGAACCCGGCGAAGTACCACCCCAGCGCGCATCCCTCGCCGGCGGCATAGGGCACGAGCAGGCCGACGACCGTGAGGAGATAGCCCGCGAGCGCCGTCGTCTTGCGGCCCCGGCGGTTCATCCATGCGGCAAACGGCGCCGAAAGCACCAGAAACCAGAGGAACACCATCGTCGGAAGGAAGCTCACGGCCGCCTGCCGCTCCGCAGGGAACTCCGCGGCGATACGCCCCGTGATCGGAGCCACCATGTCGCAGAAACCCATGATGAAAAATCCCGCGAGCACGGGACCGAGCAACCGTCTATCCACTCTCTCGACACCCATAACCAAAGCCGTTCCGGTTTTCAATGATTTTTCAAAGTTACGCTTTTTTGCCGAAAAGCGAAGCATCCGCCCCCGTTTTTTTGCGCCGCGCCGCCATGCGAGCGTCCGGACCGGACACCCCTTCCGCCTCTGCATCACGGACATGCCGGCCGGATTCCCCGGCGATGCGGACAACTTCCGGGAATTGCATGCCTCGCATCTTTTGACTATCTTTGTCCGACGGCCGGAGGTCCGCCCGTCACCCGAAAACACCTGCCACACATGAAAAAACTGCTTCTGCCGCCCGTTTTCGCACTGCTCTGCCTGTCATCGCACGCCCAGGAAAACAGAATAACGATCGACGCAGGCGCCAGCCTCGGCGAGATCTCCCCGTACGTGTACGGACAATTCGTGGAATACATGGGACGCTGCATCGACGGAGGCATTTTCGACGAGGACTCGCCGCTGTCCGACAGCCGGGGATTCCGCCGCGACGTGCTGGAAAAGGTGAAGGAGCTCTCCCCGACGATGCTGCGGTTCCCGGGCGGAACGGCGGTCAAGACCTTCCACTGGGAAGACGGGGTGGGTCCCAAAGAGGAGCGCAAGGCGAGGAAGAACCTGATCTGGGGCGGCATCAACGATTTCCATTTCGGCACGTGCGAGTTCATCGAGTATTGCAGGGAAATAGGCGCAGAGCCCTGCCTCGTGGTGAACCTCTCCACCGGATCGCCCGACGAGGCGGCCAACTGGGTCGAATACTGCAACGGAACGGAAAACACATACTATGCCAACCTCAGGCGTTCGCACGGATACCCGGAGCCTTTCGGCGTGAAGTACTGGGCGCTGGGGAACGAGGAGGGGGCCGAACCCGACGCGGGACGCCATCAGGACCCCCGGAAATACGTGGAGGACGTGTGGCATTTCATCAAACTGATGAAACTGACGGACCCGTCCATCAAACTCATCGCCAACGGCGAAGGGGGCGACATGCGCTGGAACGAAACGATTCTGGACGGCCTGGGCGGAGCCGTGGACTACATCTCCTACCACAACTACGTGAACACGGAGGAGGGAAAGCCCTACTCCCTGTTCCGGAAGATCAAGGCGGCGGACAGGGGGCTCGCCGCCCTGGGCGCCTTCATCCGGGAGAACTGCCCGGACTCCGTTGACAACTGGCAGGTATGGTACCGCTTTCCCCCTCGCCAGGACCGTATCAGAATCGCTTTCGACGAATGGGGAATCTGGGAGGCCGGAGGACCTCCCTACGGGACGACCAACACCTACGAATGGCGTCACGGGCTGGCGACGGCGTATTTTCTCAACGCCATCCACCGCAACGCCCGCCACGTAGGAATAGCCAACTGGGCGCAGATGGTGAACATCCTCGCCCCGATCATGACCGACGAAACCGCCTCGGTAAGGCAGACGACGTTCTTCCCGCTCCGGGAATACCGCGCGAAAGGACTGAAAGAGAGCGTAAAGGCCGAGGCCGTATCCCCCGCAATGGACACGGACGTCGGTTCGCTGGACGTCTCCGCGACCATCGACCGGGAGCGCGGAAGGCTCAACCTGTTCGTCGTCAATCTCAACCCGAAGGCCCTGAAGACGCGCATCGTCTTCGAAAACTGCAAGGCGGACAAGCTCATACGGACCACCGTGCTGTCGGCCGCGTCGCTCGATGCCAGGAACACGCTGGACGACCCGGCCGGGAACGTCGTCGCAACGGCCACGGACACCGATCCGGGAAAGGCGGACGAAATCACGTTCAAGGGGGAATCCGTCACGATTTGCGAATTCGCGCTCTCCGGCCGATGACCTACGGGATTCGCGACGCAGGCCCGGCATATTTCCGCATGCCGGGCTTCTTTCGCATGCCGGGCTTTTTCCGGATGCGGGACGCGGACGCCCCGGCCGGATTTTTTATCGCCGGGAGCTTGCGCATAACCCGATTTTTCCTATCTTTGTGGAAAGACTAAACACCGCACCGGATGATCCCGTTACTCGCACATATAGACCTGACGCTGCCACTCGAAGACCCGATCCTGAAATTCCTGCTCATTCTGGTCATCATCCTCGCAGCGCCGCTGATTCTGAACAAGCTCAAAATCCCCTACCTGCTGGGGCTCATCATCGCCGGAGCGGTGATCGGCCCCCACGGACTGAACCTCGTGCTGCGCGACAGCAGCATCATCCTCTCGGGCACGGCCGGACTGCTCTACATCATGTTCCTCTCGGGACTCGACATGGACATGTCCGACTTCCGGCGCAACAGTTGGCGCAGCCTCGTGTTCGGCCTCTACACCTTCTGCGTCCCGCTCGGGCTGGGCATCCTGGCCGGGTACTACGTGATGGGGTTCCCGCTCTACTCCTCGATCCTGCTGGCCGGGCTGTTCGCCTCGCAGACGCTCGTGGCCTACCCCATCGTCAGCAAGCTCGGCATCGCCCGCGACAAGGCGGTGACGATCGCCGTGGGCGGCACGGTCATCACCGACACGCTGGCCCTGCTGCTGCTCACCGTGATCGTCGGCATGGCCACGGGCAACGTCGACGACATGTTCTGGTGGCGGCTCGCAGGCTCCGTCTCGCTCTGCATCGCCATCATCGTCTTCCTCTTCCCGCTGCTGGCCCACTGGTTCTTCAAGCAGGTCAGCGACAGCGTCTCGCAGTACATCTTCGTTCTGGCGATGGTCTTCCTCGGGGCCTTCTTCGCCCAGTTGGCCGGTCTCGAACCGATCATCGGCGCGTTCCTCTCGGGCATGGCCCTCAACCGGCTCATCCCGCGCACGTCGCCGCTGATGAACCGCGTGGAGTTCGTCGGCAACGCCATCTTCATCCCCTTCTTCCTGATCGGCGTGGGGATGCTCATCGACTACCGGGCCTTCTTCCGCGACTGGGAGAGCATCGAGGTGGCGGCGATCATGATCGCGCTCATCACGGCGGCGAAATTCATCGCCGCATGGCTCACGCAGAAGAGCTTCCGCCTCTCGAAAGACCAGCGGACCGTCATCTTCGGCCTGAGCAGCGCCCACGTGGCGGCCACGCTCGCCGCCGTCATGGTGGGCTACAACGTCATCCTGGGCCACACGCCCGACGGGGAGCCGATCCGGCTGCTGAGCGAAAGCGTGCTCAACGGCACGATCCTCATGATTCTGGCCACGTGCATCGTCTCGACCTTCGCCACGCAGCGGGGCGCCCACAACATCGCCATGAACCATGCGCAGGACGATGCGGAGAAAGCGCCGCGCCGCGAGGACCACATCCTGATTCCGGTGGCCAACGAACGGTCGGTGGACGAGCTGGTGGGGCTGAGCGCCATGCTCAAACGCCCCAAGGAGCCCAACGGCCTCTACGCCCTGCACGCCATCGACAACAAGGCCGAGGACCCCAACATCGAGAAACAGGCCCGGAAGGTGCTCGACATCGCGGCGACGACCGCCGCCGCGGGCGACCTCTACCTCCAGCAACTGCTGCGTTACGACGTGAACATCTCGAACGCCATCGTGAGCGTCGTCCGCGAGCGCAACATCACCGACATCGTGCTGGGCATGCACCAGCGCACGCCCGGCATGCCGGCCATTCCGGCGATCCCGGGCATCCCGGGGGCTTCGGGTCCGGGCATCGGCCGCATGGTGACCGACGTACTGATGCAGAGCAACGTCACCACCTTCATCTACAGCCCCGCGCAGCCGCTGGCCACCGTCAAGCGCCACTTGATCGTCGTGCCCGAAAAGGCCGAAAAGGAGGCCGGATTCCAGGCCTGGGTGCACCGCATCCGGCAGTTGGCCGAGAACTCCGGCGCGAAGATCGTCTTCTTCGCCTCGGAAGGCACGCTCGAACACCTCCGCCCCCGCCGGGGCCGCAAACTCCCGGCCAACATCGGGTTCGTCGCGTTCGACCGCTGGGACGACCTCCCCTCGCTCGAACACGACCTGCGGAACGACGACTGCCTCTGGTTCGTGATGAGCCGCCGCGAGCGGGTCTCCTACCACCCCGCGATGAACCGCATCCCGGGCTATCTCGAACAGTACTTCGCGGGATACAGCTACGTGCTGCTCTACCCCGTGCAGGCGGGCGCCACGGAAAGCCGCTATCTGTAGGGAAGCATCGGACGCTGCCGCCGGGACCACGGTCCGGGGACGGCCGCGGGCGGCGCCTTTCATAATTCGCCCGATTGTTGTATCTTTGCACGCACAAACTCCGGTCCGGACGGCCGGCGGCCCGCAGGGCAGACGAAGCCTGCGGTCCGGCAGGAGAGGTCCGGTCCCGCAAAACGCAGAAAGAACATGAGCCTCGTAGCAATCGTCGGACGGCCCAACGTCGGCAAATCGACCCTCTTCAACCGCCTCGTCGGCGAACGCAAAGCGATCGTCGATGCGACGGCCGGAACCACGCGCGACCGCCACTACGGCAAAACGGACTGGAACGGCCGCGAATTCTCCGTGATCGACACGGGCGGCTACACCGTCAATTCCGACGACATCTTCGAAGACGAAATCCGCCGTCAGGTGATGCTGGCCATCGACGAAGCGGACGTCATACTCCTCCTGGTGGAGGTCTCCACCGGAATCACGGACCTCGACGAGCTGATGGCCGACATCCTGCGCCGCTCGCCGAAAAAGGTGATCCTCGTCTGCAACAAGGTTGACAACAACGACCAGATCTACTCCTCGCACGAATTTTACGCCCTCGGTCTGGGCGATCCCTACTGCATCTCGTCCATGTCGGGAAGCGGCACGGGCGACCTGATGGACGCCATCCTCGCGGCGCTTCCCGCCGACGAAGCGGACGAAGCGGAGGACGACCTGCCGCGCATCACGATCGTCGGACGGCCCAACGTCGGCAAATCGTCGCTCACGAACGCCCTGCTGGGCACCGAGCGCAACATCGTCACGTCGATCGCCGGAACCACGCGCGACTCGATCCACACGCGCTACAACAAATTCGGCATGGACTTCTATCTGGTCGACACGGCCGGTATGCGCAAGAAGGGCAAGGTGACCGAGGACCTCGAATTCTACTCCGTCATGCGGTCGATCCGCGCCATCGAGAACTCCGATGTCTGCGTCCTGATGCTCGACGCCGAGCAGGGACTCGAATCGCAGGACCTGAACATCCACAACCTGATCGTGCGCAACCGCAAGGGCTGCGTGATCGTCGTCAACAAATGGGACCTGATCGAGAAGGGGAACAACACGATGAAGGAGTGGCGCGAGTTCCTGATGAAGAAACTGGCCCCGTTCAACGACATTCCGATCATCTTCACTTCGGTGCTGAACAAACAGCGTATTCTGGAAGTGTTGCAGACGGCCGTGCGCGTCTTCCAGTCGCGCAAGCGCCGTATCCCCACCTCGGAGTTCAACGACTACATCCTGCCCGTGATCGAGGAGACGCCGCCGCCCTCGACCAAAGGCAAATACATCCGTATCAAATACGCCATGCAGCTGCCTACGCCCACGCCGCAGTTCGCCTTCTTCGTCAACCTGCCGCAGTATATCAAGGAGCCTTACCGCCGCTTCTTGGAGAACAAGATCCGCGAGCAGTGGGATTTCTCCGGCGTCCCCATGCAGTTGTATTTCCGGGCGAAGTAACAGCCGGAGAAATCCTCGTTTCGACATTCCCTCCGAACCTGCCTTTGCCGGCGCTGCGCGCGGCTTCCGTTGCGGCGCCTCGGCACCCCGCAAGCGGGTGCGCTCGGCTGGCGACACGGGTGACAAAGGGAGGCTTTTTTCCGACGTCCCCATGCCGTCGTATTTCCGGGCGAAACAACAGCCGGAGAAATCCGTTTCCCGACATACACGAACCGTCCTCCTGCCAAAAGACGGGATTTGCCGCTGCCGCAACTTCCGTCGCATCAACGCACAACGACACGGGGAAAAGCGAAAAAACGATCCGAACGCTTGTTTTTTCGCACGAAACGCCCTATCTTTATCCCCAAGGTTAGTTAGGGCGGCTGCCCGTCCGATCATGCAACAGAAATGATTCGACCGTTTGTCCGACGACAAAACGGAGAGGGAACATAGTGTCTAACTCAAAAACGAAAAGCGTATGAAGAAATTTTTACTGTTGGCGATATGCGCACTGAGCGTATGTCTGACGGGATGCTCCGACAACGACACCCCCGAACAACTTCCCGATCCCGAACTGACGCTGGCGCCCGATGCCCCGATCGTATTTCCGGCAGAAGGCGGAAGCGTCGAGATCACCGTCACGACCAACATGGAGAGCTGGAACGCCGTTTCCGACCAGAAGTGGTGCAATGTCGCGGTCTCCGCAGGTAAATTCACGGTATCGGCCGTAGAGAACGAGACGCCGGAAGCGATGCCGGCCGCCACCGTGACCGTAACCGCGACATCGGGCGAACGCTCCGTCAGCCGCGAATTGCAGGTATCGCAGGAAGCGGGCAAGGAAAAGTACACCGACCTGAGCCGGGAAGGTACTTCGAACTGCTACCTCATCACCGCCGCCGGCAATTACAGTTTCGACGCGACCGTGCGCGGCAACGGCGCCACGACCGAGGGGCTCGATGCGCCCACGGCCATCGCGGGCACGAGCGCCGCAGTCGTCTGGCAGAGCGCACCCGGTCTGATATCGGGCGTAACGCTGGCCGACGGCCGGATCAGCTTCAAGATCGCCGGACCGGGCAACGCCGTGATCGCCGTCAAGGACGGAGCGATCCTGTGGAGCTGGCACATCTGGTATCCCGAAGCCGAAGTCGCGGGGCTGAATTCGAAAACCGGATACGAGGTGATGAACATGAACCTCGGCGCGATGCACAACACCCCAGGCGACGTCGGCAGTTACGGACTGCTCTACCAGTGGGGCCGCAAAGATCCGTTTCCCGCAGCACCGACGCTGACCGGAACGACCGCCACCGTCGGTGCGCCGATCTACGACGGCGACAACAACGAAATCAAAATCACCAACTCGTCGCAGTCGAGCACAGCGGACAACAATCTCGCCTTCGCCATCGCCAATCCGACGGTCTGCCTCTCCAACTATGCACAATTCAACACCTCGCGCGACTGGTTGCAGGCCGACATGAGCAACGACGCCCTGTGGGGCAATCCCAAAGGCGCTGAACGCAACGAGACGAACGACTTCCTCAACAAGGGGGCCAAATCCTTCTACGACCCGTGTCCCGTCGGATGGCGCGTTCCGCCTGCCGACGTATTCCGCAACTTCACCGCATCGGGCGGCTACGCTTGGGTGATCGACGATTTCGATATCGCCGACATCAGCGGCGACGGTGCGAAATCGCTCGCCGACTACGACTACGGCTGGACTTTCAATCTGAGCGACAGCGCATCTTCCTACTTCCCCGCAGCGGCGCGCTTCGACGGCTCCTACGCCATGCTGATGGGCAGCATGAGCGGCTTGTGGGGTTCCTATTGGGGCAACGCACCCTACCCCGGCGACATGTTCCAGGGCGGGGCCTACTCGGTGCTCTCGTTCCAGATCAAGGACACGGCCGGCAACGAGATGATTACCACCTCGCCCGCCGGCGGAGGTGCCCGCGCCGACGCCTACTCGGTGCGCTGCATCCGCGGATAAAGCTTTCGGATGCATTTACAACGGAATCGGGAGCCGAATGTCGGCTCCCGATTCCGTTTGCGGGGCGAGCTACCTGTCGGGAACGAACAGACGCGCGGTCTCCGCGCCGTCGAGGTATTTGCGCTTGAAGATATGGACGAAGAAGACGAACATCGCCAGCAGCAGCGGGCCGAAGATAACGCCCATGAACCCGAAAAGCGGCAGGCCGATGAGCACGCCGAGAATCGTCACGAGCGGATGCGTGTCGGCCATTCTCTTCTGTAAAATGAACCGGATCACATTGTCCGACTGCGTAACGACGAGCACGCCGTAGGCCATCAGCCCGACGGCGGCGCCCCAACTTCCCTCCACCGCGAGATAAGCCGCGAGCGGAACCCAGACGAGCGCCGTGCCGACGACGGGCAGAATGGTGGCGAAGCAGGTGACGACTCCCCAGAACAACGCGCTGGGAACGCCGCAGACGAGGTAACCCGCATAGGCGATCGACCCCTGCACCACGGCGATCAGCGGAATGCCGATCGCATTCGAGCGGACGATCATATAGATTTCGTTCGTCACGTTGCGTGCGACGGTGGCATTGAACGGAAGCATGGCCCGGCAATAATTCTCCATGCGGGTACCGCCGATCAGCATGAAATAGAGCACGAACAACAGCATGACGATATTGACCCCGAAACTGAAAATACCTTGCAGAAACGCCTGCCCGAATCGGGTGATCACGGCCACCATCGACGAGATGTTGCTGTCCTGCAACAGATCGTAACCGATCCGCAGGCGGATCTGTTCGGAGACATGACGGATCGAGGAGATCAGCGATTGGGGGTCGAGCGTGAAATCCTGTACCTTGTCGACGAACATCCACACGATACCGCTCAACGGAATCAGGAAGCAGACGATGGCTTCGACCAGCAGCACCGACGCCGCCAGACTGCGCCGCCACCGGCGGCGAACCGTCAGATAGCGCATCTGCCGCCGGAGCAGCACATAGATCGTCATGGCGCCGAGCAGCCCGCCGATATAGGGCGTCAGTTCGGCGAAGATAACCACACCCAATACCAGAATGATGACGAAGAGCGAATAACGCCAGTATTGTTCCTTGACACTTCTCATCCACCGACCCGTTTATCGTCCGGCATAAAAAGCAAGGAGTGTGCCGGTTTTCCGGCGACAGGGACGAAGAGGCACGCGACCGGTCTGCATCCGGACTCAAAAAAAGGACCGCCCGTTAAAAACGGACGGATCCTTTCCACGCCTCGCCGTTCTCCGGAGACATCCAGCCGGCGACGCTATAATTCAGGATTGCGATCGAAAAGGTATCCGACCGACAGCCGGAGACCTTCGAGCAGGAAGCTTCGCCCGTACACCTCCCCGTATTTCCAGCGGTAGCGCGCCAGATTGCCGATCAGACGCATCCGCTTCGTCCATGCGCCGCCCGGCGAATCGTTCAGGTGCCGGCGCTCGTAGAGGATATTGTCCAATACCCGGTCGGCGAGCGCCTGCACGCCGGCCGGCAGCGGATTCCGCGCGACGCCCAGATACCGGACGGAGAGGTCGGAGAGGATCTCCGCGAAACGCAGCAGGCGATCTTCGGCCGCGACCTTCCGGAACGCCGTCCAGTCGACCGCGTCGCCTTCGCGGTCGATAAAGACCGCCCAATCGCACAGATGCCGCAGGGAAATGCCCTCAGTCAGGAAATGCGACAAGGCGTGTTTGACCAGAAAAAGGGCATTGAAATCGGGCGGAGGGACGAGCAGCGCCGTTTCCGGTATGCAGGACAACGGTCCCTCCGCAAGCAATCGTTGAAGATGCCGCTCGAACCGCTTCGCCCGACGGCTTCCGCGAACCGCCGTACAGAACCGGTGGTTTTCGACCGTCAGCCCGCGGAATACGATATGGGAGTGTTTGTAGAAATCGCGTTTCACCTCGGCCCCGACCTGTTCGGCCACCCGATTGCCGCGCTCGTAATCGCCGCAAAGGAAACAATCCAGATCGCCGCAGGGCCGATGTTCCGGAACAGGGTACAACCGGCTGACGGCGAGCCCTTTCAACACGACGGTACGAATTCCCGCTTCGGCGTAGGCCGCAGCCAGTTCCGCTGCCCGGCGACGCTGCTGCCCGTACCGGCGTTCGATCCGCTCGACGTTGTAGGCCCAACGCAACCGAAGCTCCCTCGACGGCTGCAACTCCGGCGGCAACCGGCGAATCCCGTCCCAGACGAGGGCCGACACCCCCTGCGATGAGGCTGCGGTGTACAACTCCCGCCACCGGTCGTCCGTCGATCCGCCGATATCCGGAGTGTCGCCGGAACGTACCCCCGCCCGCAGCAAAGCGAACAAATCCATGCGTACATGATCCTTCATCGTCCTAAAAGCGTATCATTAAATTTCCTCCTGCCGTCCGTTGCAAACCCTCCGCCGGCCGCATGGCGGAACCGTTATTTCCCGATGGCCTTGTAGGTGAATCCTTCGGCGACCAATTCGGCCTTGTCGTAGATATTGCGCCCGTCGATCACCAGCGGATTGGCCATGACCTTTCGAATCACCGTCCACGAAGGGAGACGGAACTGTTTCCATTCGGTCAGCAGCACCAGCGCATCGGCATCGACGACCGCTTCATACATATCGCTGCAATAGACGACGGCATCCCCTACCCTGCGGCGATATGTATGAAGCGGTCGTCGATGCCGATGCGCT